>ERZ827488.926-NODE-926-length-39431-cov-4.771511_pt1 | contig 39431 bp, 38 predicted proteins | sample MGYA00519771_ERZ827488 | MGnify/ENA primary metagenome ERZ827488 (study PRJEB31778, sample SAMEA3449323) | human gut metagenome | biome: human gut; feature: human-associated habitat; material: faeces | place: United Kingdom | collected 2010/2012 ... | reverse complement strand
CCTGGAGAACGCAAAGAAAATACTTTCAGGAATTTAACATAATATATAGCAAGAATTCTCCTTCCTATGCAATGAACAGAGATTTCGCTTTTAAGCTATAAATGAGCAAGTTCGTGATTTTGCATAAAAAAGACACCTTAAATCGTTTGTGTTGTACAATGAAAGTAAACAAACATTGCAACATTTACGAAAGAAGGTGTCCATCGCAAATACTATACGTCATTCTACATTCACACCAGTTTAAGAAATTAAATTTATGCAAATCTTTTTTGAACAGAGTGATCGGTCATCTCATGAGTATCCTGATCAGTATCTTTATCTCAGGTTACCATGGAAAGACTACCGACTTTGCATAAAACAGTTCCTGCCATAGAACTACCATCGCACATTTCCTCAATTCCGGGAAATGGGATGATACCATAGCTTCAAAGACAAAGCCTTCGTCACAGGCTCTGCATCCAATTGAAGATGCGTATTTCCTTTGTGACTGCTGGTATGTTTCTGAAAAAATGATCAACACATTTGTACAGAAGGGGTTCCATACCATTGGAGCTTTAAAAACAAACCGCCTGCTGTACCCGTCAGGAATGAAAAAGAAGCTCAGCGAACTTGCTGTTGGATTATCGGTAACAGAGAAGGTATTTGACCTTGTGACAGTCAAAAAACGAAAGTATTATGTGTACCGGTATGAAGGAAACCTGAATGGTATCGAAAATGCGGTTGTTCTTTTAAGTTATCCTGAAAAGGCATTTGGAAATCCCAAAGCACCTGAAGGACTTGCAAAATTCAGGAGGAAATAAATAATGAACTCATGCACAGGTAAAGTAGTAGACTGGATCCTGAATGTTAGTAAAGGAGAAATTGACTATGGTAAAAAAAGTTTTGCTGTGTTTTATGTTAGGAGTCGCAACCATAAGTTCCGGATGCGGTAAACAGGTATCTTCTGAAAAAAGCAATGTTGTGGATATGCTGGAAAGTGATGATTCTGAGGTCAAAGACACCTTCCCTGATACATATAATGCAGAATCAGAATCTGGTAAAGTTAAATTTAACTGTACATTGGAATTACCGGAAAATATGAATACCAGAACAATCCAAAAAACTACCGTAGAAGGTGTACATAGCTATGACAAAGATAAAGCGTATTCCCTGCTCGCTGAAGGAAAAGAGATATCTAATAAAGAACAATATGATGGAGATAATGGCGAAATTATCAGTTATACATTTTCTGATGGAGCAAGTCTCTATTTAGACTACAACATTACATGGACGAGTGCTACATCTTCTCTTTATGCATATCTTGGAGTTCAGCAGTCGGACTATATAGATTTGTTTTCAAGTGATTCCGTTTCTCTTGATAAAGACAAATACATTTCAGAAATAAAAAAAGATATGAATGAACTCGGATATGACACAGAAAATCTCTCTTTCCAGGCGATTCCGTTAAGTGTAGATGCAATGAAAAAACTAAGGGATCAGGAATTAAATAATGGTTTATTAGAAAAAGGAAAAACGAACGAACCAACGTCAGAAGATGAAGCTTATTTTATCTATGCCTATCAGGAAAATACCGGGATTCCAGTATTCCATGAATTGATGAGCGTAGCAAAGCAAATGTCAGATGATTCTCCAGATAATGCACCTGTACAGGCCATTTATTCTGCTCGTGGACTGGAGAGTTTAACGATAGATTATATCTACAACTTTAAAAATGAACAGAATACGGTAACTCTGAAACCTTTTGATGAGATTGCATCAGTAGTAGAGGAAAAATATGACAACATATTAAACGATGTAAATTATGAGGTTACACGAGCAAAATTATATGAACGTGTTTACACTGGTGAAGATCAGAAGTATGCAGAAGAACCGATATGGTATTTTGAAGTGATGGAAAATGGCAGCAACAAAACAGTAATGCTGGTCAATGCAGAAACAGGCAAAGAAATTAATTTGCCATCATAAAGGAGAGTTGGTATGGATGGTTCAACAATTCCCTACTATGTAGTGGAAGAAAGAAAAAAACTGAACAGGTGTATAGAAGAAGCACCGAATGATTATGAAAAGGAAATATACCGGGCAATCCGCAATATGCCGGTTCCATATGAAAAATTAAATGAAATCTTAGAGAACAGCAGAGATATTATCACATCCAAACAAAACAGAAAAGCGAAAAACAGAAAATTCTTTGCCACTGGGATACCAATTATTTTTATGATTCTGGTGGTCGCTATATATACTCTTCTGAATAAACAAGGGGATGATTGAATGGAAAAGGAAAGATACCTAAAAACAGATTTCAGGCGATTGCTAAAAAATATCCTCTGTATCTGGCGATAGCCGGTGTAGCAGTCTCTTTCATTTTTTCTCTGGAAAATTATGCTTTTGAAAAAGGCATGGTAAATTTTAATGTTATGGACACTTATATATATGCGGTTGAAATGTCCGGGAAGACAGTTTTATTTAAGACGATCTGTGGCTTTCTGTCCTGTGATGAAGGAACGGTTTCTGTAAATGGAAAAGTAATGGGAAAAGATAAGGACATGCTTACAGAAGCAGGTATCATTATCGAAGATCCTGGGTTCTTACGAAACTGGAGTGCTTACCATAACCTTGAATTTCTGTACACGATACGAAATAGACCAGATAAATCATATCTGCATTCAGTGTTAAACACAGTTGGACTTGATTCGAAATTGAAACGCCCGGTTGGAAAATTCTCGCTTGGTATGCGGCAGAGGCTGGCACTTGCCCAGGCTATTATGGAAGATCCACCAATCCTGATCTTGGATGAGGCAATGAATGGCCTTGATAAAAATGGTGTAGCAGAAATCCGGGAGCTTTTGCTGAAGATGAAGAATGAAAATAGGCTGATTATACTGGCAAGTCATAATCGGGAGGATATAGAGATTCTATGTGATGAAGTATATGAGATGGAAGATGGAATACTTCGGAAAATAGTCAAAGAGTAAGAAAAAATATTTCGTATACGATAATGTATGTTCCATACTTTATCTATAAGAGAGAACAGAAATAAAGTACAATACAGCAGACAAATGCAACCAGTTCTCATTTTGCCAGAGTGTTTTGGCAGAAAAAGGCTGGATGAGTAATGCCACATAACAATCGCCTCGACTACGAATCTGAAAAATAGCAAGATTACATGTCCCCTATAGTTTTACCTCATACTTTCAAGATACAGAAGATAGGTATTTTTAAATTCGGAATATTTTTATCGTATGTATGATCACCTTTCTTACCTGAGCTTCAATGGCAATAATATGGGAATATGGAACAGTATATATTCCATCATGAGTTTCTATCGGAATCTTTTGAGTCATAGTGTTGTAATAAGCTAATGCGTCCTGAAAATTTCTGAGGAAGCGTTTTTTATCCAAAGGCTTTGAAAGATAGCGGAATACGTGAAAATGCATTGCTTCATCCAGATACTCAGAATAAAAAGCGCAAATTGAGATATGATAGTGAACTCATGCACAGGTAAAGTAATAGACTGGATGGTTAACTGTAATGTGATCGGCTCTTGCCTGTTACTGTTCCTGTGCACTTTTATATGTACAAGGCTTAAATATAGCTGGTTGCTGCTTTTGATTGCAGCTATTGGAATAATAAGTTTGATACGGTTCAGCCGATCGATACACTAAAAAAGAACCGTGTATTCCGGGAGGGGACCATTGGTGGATATGTGGTGGCCGGAATTGATGAGGTGGAACTGTTCAGCAGCACAAAAAAATCCTGTCCGGACTGCCTTACCCGGAAAAACCGTGCAGGTGAAACGGAATATTTCCACCGGAGTGTGGTCTGCATGACTGTTGGAAAAGCACCGCATGTGATCCTAGGGCAGGAAATGCTGAAACCGAGGGACGGAGCGGAAAAGGATGAAGGGGAGCTGACCGGAGGAAAACGCCTGGTCGAACAGCTCAGAAAAAGACATGGTCACTTTGCGGATGTGATCGTGGCAGACGCATTGTACCTGAATGCACCATTTATCAATACCATAAAGGAAAATGGACTGGAAGCAGTCATCCGGCTAAAAGATGAGAAGCGTCTGATCTTTCAGGACGCCGGGGGATTTTTCAATCGGGGGGAAGGAGAAAAAGAGATCGTTTCAACGTGGAAAAAAGACGGTCGAGGTATGGGATATTTCAGGGTTTGAAATTGAAAACTGTCCACACAGGCTGCGGGTAGTGAGATACCATGAAAGCTGGCAGGAAAGAGGGAAGAAAGCAGAGAGATGGATGTGGCTGGTAACAACGCTGGAACAGACAGCCCCTGAGATCTTATGGGAGATGATGAACCGTAGGTGGGATATCGAAGAGAATGGGTTCCACCAGTTAAAGACGTACTACCATGCAAAGCACTGTTACGGCCATGCGGCAGTGGAAGTGATATTTAACCTGATGATCATAGGGTTCAATATGAGGGAGCTGTACCTGTACCAGAGGATCCAGAGGTTTGAAGAAAGCGGGATCACACGAAAGAGCGTGAGCCGGATGTCGGAGAAACAAATTTCTTATAAAAATACATGAAACGAAAAGCGAAAAGCGAAATCTCTGATAGTGCAGCGAAAGCATTGAAATTGCAGACAAGATTTGTTATAATAAAGATGCCTGTAAGACAGGTAATTCATTCATACTTGAGCAGCTTCCTGTATCCTGCAAGTACAGGAAGCTGCTTTATGAAAGCAAGGCAGAGGAAAGAGAAAAATAAGAAATATCTAAAAGAAAGGTACGAAGAAGAATCAGGTTCTTTTTCGTGCCTTTTCTTTTGCCGGATCAGGAGCCGTTTCGTCATAAAAAATTAAAAAGCAGGAAAAAACAGGGAAAAAGACTTGAATAATAAAAAACAGCATGGTATAGTGAATAATGATTATTACATTTAAAATACAGCAAAAAATGATAAAGAAGGTGAAAAGAAAAAAAGAGATGTGGGGAAAATAAGAGAACAGGAATAAGATTTCAAAAGTATTTGAAATACCGGATTTATGAAAGGAGAAATCAAAAATGAAAACGAAGAAAATATTGGCAGGAGCTTTGGCTGCTGCTGTAGTAACAACATCACTTCCGGGAATGGGCGTTCCGGTGTTTGCACAAACAGAGTATGGAACGACCTTATTTGAGAATCGTTATACAGATACAAAACCATTTGCTTTTCCAACGGAAAAAATGCAACAGCAACTTTAGAAGCGGAACTGGCAACGTCTTTGAATAATGATGATACCGGGGATCGACCTGATCAGAACCACTATTATCCGATGAAAATGGTACTTGATGATGATGGTGTGACAGCGATTCATGATATGGCTTCTGGTGGAAGGGATTATGCAACTTATGCGTATACTGCAGAAGCTGGTCTGTATGAGGTAGTAGCTAACTGTCAGTGCGGTAGTACTAATACCATGGTTTTATCAGAGGCAAACAACAAGATTTCTAAGGTTACAGTAGAAGTAGCGGAAACAAGAGATAACAAGAGAAATCTGATATGGGGAACATCAAATAAATTTTTATTGTGGGTTAATGAATCCGGTGCTGGTACACTTAGAATTAATTCTGCCGACAATCAGGCTGCACCACGAATTGATTGCTTGACTATTACTAAAGTAAAATCACCATATTATGTAGGAGAGAACCGTTTTCAGTTTCCAACTGATTCATCTTCAGTTACTCTGGAAGCAGAATACGGCATTCTTACAAACGTAACAAACTCTGCTGATACTAATGGGCGTTGGCCAGCAATGGTATCACCAGCAAGCTGGGCAAGCAAGGGATACTTTGTGAATTCAGTAAACACAGGTGACTCTGTTGCATATGCTTATCATGCTGAAAAACCAGGAATATATGAGTTTACAGCAACATATAGAAGTGGTTCTGAGAAGAATCATTACACATGGTCATCAACCAACAACAAGATTGTAGCTGGAAGTGTACAGGCTGGACATGGAAATGCAAACGAGACGCAGACAAAGACATTTAAGGTGGTTGTAAAAGAAGCTGGTGATGGCATTCTGACTTTTGCAGCACCGACACCTGCTGAAACCGTTGAAAATATGGCTCAGACGGATAAATTTGACATTACTTTGGTTGTAGATAAGAGTGATCTGGTAAGTGCAATTGCAAAGGCGGAGGCTCTGAATCTTAATAACTATGAAGATGGAGAAACAAAAACTGCATTTACAACAGCCCTGGCTACTGCAAAGGAAGTAAACACAAATTATACAGATGAGCTGACTCAGACAACCGTTGACAAAGCTTTTACTGCACTGAACGCAGCAAAAGATGCTCTTGTTTTAAAGACAACACGTATCCAGATCAAAACACACCCTACGAAAAAAGTATATAATCTGAAGGAAGCTGTTAATACAGAAGGTTTGGTTGTAGAGGCTGTTAAAGCCGATGGTACAACTGAGGAATTAGTATCAGATGCCTATACAGTAACAGGATTTGATTCTACTTCAACAGGAACAAAAACACTGACAGTAACATTAAACGCAAATACAAGCCTGATAGCAACTACTCAGGTTGAAGTAGTTGACGGAGCAAGTCTTGATGCAAAGGTTACAGAGGCAGAAACAAAAACAGCTGGCAAACACTACACAAAAGCTACGAGAGTTACATTTGATGAAAAACTGACCGCAGCAAAAGCTGTACAGAACGATATCAAAGCAGTAAATGGAGGCAGCACTGTAACGGTTTCAGTTACAGCAGCCAGAGTAGAAGAGGCAACTGCAGCACTGGATAGTGCAATGAATGATCTGGAAGAAATGTATAAAGTCACAGTTCCGGCTGGGGCAGAACTTACCGTTGAAACCGGAGCAGAAAGAGAACCAGGAAGTGACAATGCAAATAAATGGGTTTATGTTCCGGTAGCGACAAAAGTAACAGTTAAAGCTCCAAAAACAAACAGTGAAAACAAAAAATTTGCAGCATGGACATGGGATAAACAGAAGCTTTCTGAATCAAATGAATATGCATTCTATGTAGTTGGTGATATGAATCTTCAGATGACTTATGATGCAAGCACAGTCAACGAGGAAGCGGTAGTACTGGTAGGTTCTACAAAATATACAACTGGAAAACGTTCTTTCATCGCAAAACGTTCTGTTTCCAAAAAATGTAAGAAAGTTTTAGAGTATGGTGTTGTTGTTACAGATCAGAAAGGCTGGGAGACCTATTATGGAGAAGGAGCAACTAATCCAAAACCTTTCGAAAAGGGCAGTACCAGAACAAAATGCTCTAAAAAAGTTGCAACTGAGAAAGTGCCTCTTGCTTATAACGGAACATTTGTGGCAAATATGACAGTCGCAGATAAGAATGAAAAATGGTATGGAAGAGCCTATGTGTGTTATCTGGATGAAAACAATCAGAAACAGACATATTATGCAAAAAATGTGATCAAATATTAATTTTTGATAAGAAAGTTGGGAAAAATATGAGAAAATATTATGAAGAACCGGATTTTAAGGCGGTTATATTTGAATCCAGTGATGTGATCATGGTATCCGAAGAGGATTGGGTTGTAAATGATGAGAATGCCTGGGAACCGAGTACAGATGGCTGGGAAAACGAATGAGAAAGAGAATGATCTATGCCCTGCTTGCTATTTGGGTCTTTGCTGTGATGGGAACTGGATGCAGTAAAAAGGCAGAACAGAAAAGTGAGACAACAAAATCAGCAGCACAGACAGAATCTGTCGGAGAAAGCATTGGTGATCAAACATCCGATACAGAGAAGATGACAGAGTCTGAAACAGAAAAAAAGAAAGAAACACAGACAGAAATGTCAGATAAAAGCAGTGCAGCAGATGCTGATGACAGTTCTGTTACCACCTCTGCTCAGGATGCACAGGAAGAATTAACAGAAGTAGCTGAAACAGCTGCAGAGGATTCCTGGGAAGACAGTGCGGATGGCTGGGATTAAAAAGTAAAATCATGTGATCAAAAGGTCTTTGTCTGAGAGGACAGAGACCTTTTTGACCTTATGATTCTTGGAAACAAGACGATGGAAACACCGGAAATACCTGATTATGAAACAGCATGAGGAAGAAGTTAAGAAGGGAGAATGTATATGAAGTGGAAAAAGATTCTGACAGGAACATTGGCGGCAGCCATGCTTTTCAGTAATGCTTCCGTGACAAATCTCAATGTCCTGGCGAAAGAAACAGCAGTTGTCAGCCTGGAATCAGCCAGGGAAACATTGGGAACTCTGATGAATGAGGCGATAGAGAAGGTAAATATAGAAAAAGACGGTATCAAATATTCTCAGGCATCAAAGGACGCTGTGATGGTCAAATATGCAGCGGCCCGTAAAGTAAAAAATAATTCCGGGGCAACAGAAGAGCAGGTGGAAGCTGCGATAAAAGATTTAAGAGAGGCGTTAGATAATCTGGAACAGCTCTGTAAAGTGACAGTCGACAAAAGATTTACAAATGATATAAAAGTGACGCTGACAGCAGAACATGCAGAATATGCATCGGAAAATGAGGACAGTGCAGAATTTTATGTTCCTCTTAAGGAAAAAGTTACCGTAACAACGTCCGAAAAGGATGGAAACATACCGTTTAGCGGTTGGGAAATGACGGTCAATAACGGAGGATCTTCGGAGGATTCCGGTACAAAAATAGTATCAAACAGCACAGTATATACATTTTATGTAACCGGGGAAACGCATCTTGAACCTGTTTACGGGGAAACAGATGAGAAGCCGGCAGAAGAAAAGATAGTTTTAACCTGCAGTACAGGGTATCAAACGGATTCTGCATATTTTCTTACAAAACGTGAAATTCCGAAAAAATACAGCGTAGTGGAACACGGAGTTGTTATGACGGACGAAAGAGGCTGGGAAAGATATCAAAACAAGGAAGAAGGCTTTGTAAGAGGTGCAGCCCTGACGAAACGATCCGTAGCAAAACGAAAAGGAAACAGCGGGATTTTTAAAGCAAAATTAAAGTGTGAGAAAAACAAAGTGTGGTATGGAAGGGCTTATATCATCTACACAGATGGAGAAACCACATATACAAAGTACTCAGAAATCATCCGTTATCCTCAGCAATAAGAGCAGGAGAACAACCGGTATGCAAATGCAGGAGATAAAATTAGAGGAAATCGAGCCGACGATCCGGAAAATCTTTGCAGCTGGCGGTGATTTTACTTTTTATCCGAAAGGGACGAGTATGCATCCGTTTGTTGAGCAGGGACGTGATAAGATCACACTTGCACCCATTTCGGATCAGGTCAGAAAATACGATGTCATACTTTATAAAAGAAAAAATGGTGCATTTGTACTGCATCGAGTAGTTGGGAAAAGAGCAGACGGTTATATATTTCGCGGGGATAATCAGTTTGTGAAAGAGTATGGCATAAAAAAAGAACAGATGATCGGGAGGATGACGGAAATCATCCGCAGCGACGAAGTGATCCGGGTGGATGATGTGAAACACCGGCTGTGGGCAATGCTCTGGGTACATACGGCATTGCTCAGAAGGATCCGAAATCATTGTCATGATATCAGAAGGCAGAGAAGACGGCAGCTTTGAGAGCGTGATCAGAACAGTAAAATGGGACAGGGATGTACGTCTGACGTAGATCCCTGTCCGTGCAGATAAAAGGAGAAGAAACAGGATGAAGATCAGAGGAGACTATATGTTAGATACGATCGGCGGCGAAAAAATAGCAGTGCCGCTTGGTGCAGGCGAAAACAACCAGACCGGACTGATCCGGCTGAATGAAGTCGGGGCGTTTCTGTGGGAAAAGCTGATGGAAGGAACAACAGAAGAGGATCTGGTGCAGGATGTGACAAAACAATATGAAGTGGGGACGGAAAAAGCAGCCGGAGACGTGAAAAAATTTCTGGAAAAACTCAAGAGCCAGGGACTTCTGGAGGACTGAAAGATGGCAATGAAACACTACAGGTTTGCAGATATTTCTTTTACGCTGGATGCACGCTATCCCTGGCTGGAGGAGCAGTGCAGAGAGTATGAAACAGAGCCGGGGGCCAAAAGCATCCGCATTGCGGTTACAGAAGAAGAGATCGACAGAGAAAATGTATTTAAAGAGGCGTATTCAAGAGGATATCTGGAAAGCCTTGCCGTTTACCGGAAGATTTCAGAAGCAGTCCTGGATTACGATGCTTTTCTGTTTCACTGTTCGGCAGTAGCGGTAGATGGAGAAGCCTATCTCTTTACCGCACCGAGCGGAACCGGAAAATCCACACATACACGGCTGTGGCGGGAGCGTTTTGGAGAAAGAGCGGTGATGATCAACGATGACAAGCCACTGATCCGCATGGAAGAAGGAACCTTTTATGTTTACGGGACACCATGGAATGGCAAGCATCATCTTAGCGTGAATCAGAAAGCACCGGTAAAAGCGATCTGTCTGCTGGAGAGAGGAAAGACAAACCATGCACAGCAGATTTCGCCTGCGGAAGCATATCCGGGGCTGTACCGCCAGATTTACCGGCCGCAGAATGACCGGGGCAAGATGCTTAAAACCCTGCAGCTGCTGCACAAGATGGCAGAGTCTGTACCGCTTTATCGTCTGCAGTGTGATATTTCACAGGATGCAGTGCGTGCTTCCTGGGACGCATTTCACAGTCAGACGGACAGGCGGCAGGATGAGTGACTGACTTTTGATGGAACTGCCGGAAATACAGCAGGCAATAAGCAAGGAGAAAATGTTGAGGATGAAAGTGAAAGAAAAGCAGGCAGCACAAAGACAGATAGATATTGACACAGATAGTTTCAAGCTAAAAGACCAGGAAGAAAAACTTCAGGCAGGACGTTACATCGTAGAACTGGTCAGTGCAGTCCTGGCAGGAAGAGAGCCAGATGCAAAACCGGAGGATCTGCCTGTGAAGGCGATTTATCGTATGGCAAAGCTCCATAATCTCGACTGTATCGTTTATGATGGAATGAAACGTATTGCCGGGGAGGCCGATACGGATCTTATGGAAGAATGGGCAAACCGAAATACGATCTGTGCCGCCCAGGGCATCATGCAGCAAAGAGAAGCAAAAAACCTGGTAAAAGAACTGCCCGCAAGAGGAATCCGTGTACTGCCCTTAAAGGGAAGCATTTTAAAAGAATTTTATCCGCAGGCAAGGTACCGGCAGATGGCAGATGTGGATATCCTGATCGACCGCAAAAACATGGAAAAAGCACATAACGTGATGAAAGAGCTTGGCTATCAATATAAAGGCGGAGACAGCGAAGATACGGTAGATAAGTATTATAAACCACCGTGTGTATCAATTGAGATGCACAGTCATCTGATGCATTACCATGCAGAAAACCATAAAAAGTATCTGGATATATGGGAACGCTGCAAGGAAGAGAACGGCGTGTATCATATGAACTGGGATGATTATTATCTGTTTTTGATAGAACATTTTGCAAAACATTTTAATGAATCCGGAAGTGGGATACGCTTTGTGCTTGATATCTATATATTTCTGGAAGCAAAGAAAAAAGAGCTTCATCCGGAATATCTGAAAAAGAAGCAAAAAGAACTCGGGCTGGAAGAATTCTGCCGTGAAATGGAAGAGATAGCATACCGCTGGTTTGACGGCAGGCCGAAAATCGGGGACAGCAAATATGAGACGGTAATACTTCTTGCCGGAATTTTTGGCATTAGGCAGTGGGCTTATGCCGGACAGCAGAAAAAATATCTGGAAAAATATAAAAATCCGAGGATCGCAAAAGGAATGTATTTGCTGGGCAGGCTCTTTCCAGATTATCATGCAATGGCGGCACAGTATCCTTTCCTGAGAAAACTCCCGGTTTTGCTTCCGGTGACGTGGATACTCCGTGCACTAAGGCTTATAAAAACCAGGCGAACAGTGATCAGAGGAGAGTTCGGAGCATTAAAGAATAATATAAAATGATGCCAGGATTGTGGGAGTGCAACGCACGGAACAATCCGTAGGCATCATAGTTGGGGACTTTTGACACTCACATCATAAGATCGGAAAAGTAAGAAAGAAATAATGGATACTGAAATTTTTGACAGAATCCAGAAATGAATGTATGAAAAAACAAATCGAGAAGCCGCATTACTCAAAAGCTTCTCGATTTGTTTTTAAGTTTGAGAAATATAAAAATATGGATGTCATTATTATATTACGCTTTTTTAGATTTGTAAAGAGCAAATATACCAAATCCTGCAAAAAATATTGCCAAAGATGTAATCGGCAAAGCAGAACGGGCACCTGTCTGAGGTGATGTCTGGTTTGTACCGGTTAATGCAGTCTTATCACGGTAGATCAGAGCTACGACAGAAGATCCTGCATGGAAATATGCAGCAACCTGATTGTCACTGACCTTCTCACCCTGAAGGACTTCCCATCCATGCTCCGGGCAATAGTAAAGGATGTCAACCTGGATGTTGTCCGTCATATTGTTGGCGACAAAAGTAACTCTGACAGGATTGTCAGCACTTGGTGTTACACCGTCGAAAGTAAGATCCATCACCGGTGAAAGAAATTTGTATACTCCAAGATCAATATTTTTCTTGAGCACACCATTCTTGTCATGCAGATTGACGGAAGATGGAAGTTTGTCACCAAAAGCATTTTTGACGCTGCTGTTTCTTGCTGCGTTATTCAGGCGGTCTATCACATCCTGCAGATTACGGCTGTATTTGCCGGAAGGAACCTTACCCAGCGTCACACTGCCCTTGTCAGAAGATGCCTGCGGCATATCGATCGAACCGACAATACTGTTGGCAGCGAATACATTCAATGACAGAGCAAGCATGGCAATGATAGCTACTATAACGCTGAAAAACTTTTTCTTCATTTTCTCACGCCTCCATTTGAAACATATTAAATTGTAAATCGTTATAAAACGATAAGTTATTATTTATTTTAGCATAAAGCAATAAAAACTGCAATAGTTTGAAGAAAAAGTTTTGTCAAAAACAGAAAAAATAAGAAAAATTTTATAATATCTTGTGGTTTACAGAAGCATGGTGTATAATAGCTATAACTGAAGTTAGGTTTGAAAAGAGGAATGAGGAGCAGGATGAAAGGACAGAGCAGAGAAAAAAAGGCAGTGCGTTTATTATTCTGGTATTGTTTATGTGCGTACTGGCAACTGTGGCAGCAGTTATCTTGATAAGCAGCCCGACAGTAAGTGTACAGTATAAAGATATAGGTGGTGTAGTGATTGACAAACAGCATGCGATGATAGCAGCCGTTGCAGCAGTGCTCAGTGGTATCGCAGCATTTGCAGTCAGACATCATCAGGAGTTCTGAGATGAAGAGACTGATCGTTGTAACAGATGATCAGTTTTTCATTGCCATACAGTATACATAAAAACATCAGGAGTTATTTTAATATGAGCCATACGAAAAAAACAAAAGAACATAAAGCAAATCAACAGTGGACAGAAAAAATGCTCATGCTGCTTCTGGCAGACAGCTTGATCATACTGATTTCTTATTTTACAGCATTACTTTTACGGTTTGATTTTGTATTTTCCAGTATCCCGGAAGAATATCTGACAGGATATCTGTGGTCCATGCCATTCTGGATCATCAGTACCGTTGTCGTGTTTTATATCTGCAGACTGTATCACAGCATCTGGAGGCTGGCAAGTGTTGCAGAGCTTCAGATGATCTTGATCGCATACGCTGTCCTGGCAGTGGTATATTCTGTTGGTATGCTGTTCATGGAGATGAGAATGCCGAGATCCTACTATTTCATAGGATTTCTGCTAAGCTTTTTACTGACAACCGGTATGCGTTTTTCTTATCGGATATTGCGTTTCTATATTAACAGCAGTACCACAGAGCTGAACAGTGAAAAAACAGAAAAAGAACATATTATGGTGATCGGTGCCGGTGCAGCAGGGCAGGCACTGATCAAAGAAATCATCAATTCAGACAAACTGGATGCACAGGTGGTGTGCATTATTGATGATAACCCGACAAAGTATGGGCGTATACTGGAAGGGATCACGATCGTCGGTGACCGATATCAGATTCCGGAAATGGTGAAAAAATACAGGGTCAGCCGCATTATTTATGCGATTCCGGCAGCTTCTCCGGAAGATCGAAAGGCTATCCTGAATATCTGCAAAGACACCGGATGCCGCCTTCAGACCGTTCCGGGAGTTTATCAGCTTGTAAACGGAGAAGTAAATATCAGCAGACTTCGCAATGTCGAGATTACAGACCTGCTCGGACGTGCCCAGGTAAAAGTAAATATGGATGAGATATTTGATTCCATAGGCGGGAAGACACTGCTGGTAACCGGCGGCGGAGGATCTATCGGAAGCGAACTGTGCAGGCAGATAGCGGCAGCACATCCGAAAAAGCTGATCATCTTCGATATGTATGAGAACAATGCTTACGAGATCCAGCAGGAACTCTTGAGAAAATATGGAAAAAGCCTTGATCTGGAAGTGCTGATCGGCTCCGTGCGAAATACGAACCGCATCCGCTGGATCATGCAGAAATACAGACCGGATGTTGTGTTCCACGCAGCAGCACACAAGCATGTACCTCTGATGGAGGACAGCCCGAACGAAGCAATCAAAAACAATGTTATGGGCACATACAAAACAGCAATAGCAGCTTCCAGAGCCGGAGTGAAAAAATTCGTCCTGATCTCCACGGACAAAGCAGTCAATCCGACCAACATCATGGGAGCCTCCAAACGCCTCTGTGAGATGGTCGTGCAGATGATGAACCGCCAGAGCGAAAACACAGACTTCGTGGCAGTCCGCTTCGGAAACGTGCTTGGCAGCAATGGCAGCGTGATCCCGCTCTTTAAGAAACAGATCGCAGAGGGCGGCCCGGTGACCGTCACCGATAAAAACATCATCCGCTACTTCATGACCATCCCGGAAGCCGTATCACTGGTCCTTCAGGCAGCACACTACGCAAAAGGCGGCGAAATCTTCATCCTGGACATGGGCGAACCGGTCCGGATCGATGAGATGGCACGAAACCTGATCCGCCTGTCCGGATTCACACCGGATGTAGACATCAAAGTCGAGTACACCGGACTGCGTCCGGGCGAGAAACTCTTCGAAGAACTCCTGATGGCAGAAGAAGGCATGCAGGAGACGCCAAACAAGCTAATCCATATCGGCAAACCGATCGAGATGGATGATGCAGCATTTAAAAAGAAACTCCGGCAGCTCGATGAAGCAGCCTACCAGGAAACAGACCGGATGAGAAAACTTGTGGCAGAAGTTGTGCCGACATATCATCCGGAAAACGCAGGAAATGCATGATTTAGTCATACTAAGACAACAGAGAAAAGTAATATTAAGATAAAAGAGGCATAAATTAATGAAAAAATTTGAAAAAAAAGTCTGGCTCAGTTCACCGACGATGCATGGCCCGGAGATTGAGTACGTAAAAGAAGCTTATGAAACAAACTGGATGTCCACAGTAGGTGCCAATATTAATGAAGTTGAGCGACTGGCGTGTGAAAAAACAGGCTGTGCTTATGCCGTAGCACTTTCAGCGGGAACAGCAGCATTACATATGGCGGTAAAACTTGCAGGAGTAAAGCCAGGAGACAAAGTATTCTGTTCTGACATGACCTTTGATGCAACCGTAAACCCGGTTGTATATGAAGGCGGTATTCCGATTTTTATTGATACAGAGTATGATACTTGGAATATGGATCCGGTGGCACTGGAAAAAGCGTTTGAAATGTATCCAGAAGTAAAAGTGGTAGTGACCGCACATCTTTACGGAACACCGGGAAAAGTTGATGAAATCAAAGATATCTGCAAAAAACATGGAGCTGTTATCGTGGAAGATGCAGCAGAATCATTAGGTGCAACTTACAAAGGAGTACAGACAGGTACGTTTGGAAACTACAACTGCATTTCTTTTAATGGAAACAAGATCATTACCGGATCAGCAGGAGGTATGCTGCTGACAGATGACAAAGATGCGGCAGAAAAAGTTCGCAAATGGTCAACACAGTCACGCGAAAATGCTCCGTGGTATCAGCATGAAGAACTGGGATATAACTACCGCATGAGCAATGTGATCGCAGGAGTGGTACGTGGTCAGTTCCCTTATCTGGAAGAGCATATTGCACAGAAAAAAGCAATCTACGAACGCTACAGGGAAGGATTTAAAGATTTGCCGGTTCAAATGAATCCATACGATGAAAAGAACAGTGAACCGAACTTCTGGCTCAGCTGTATGATCATTAATCCGGAAGCTATGTGCAAACAGGTAAGAGGAGAATACGAAGCATTATATGTAAGTGAACCAGGCAAGAGCTGCCCGACAGAAATCCTGGAAGCAATTGCAGCAATCAATGCAGAAGGACGTCCAATCTGGAAACCGATGCATATGCAGCCAATTTATCGCATGAATGCATTTGTTACCAGAGAAGGCAACGGAAGAGCAAAAACAAATGCATATATCAGCGGTGGCACACTTGGAAAAGACGGTCAGCCGCTTGATGTCGGAATGGATATTTTCCACCGAGGTCTGTGCCTTCCAAGTGATAACAAAATGACTCCAGAACAGCAGGATGTGATCATAGAGACAGTAAAGAATTGCTTTAAATAATAACTTCTGTAATGTATGGAGAAAAGAAAATGAAGAAGTCAAAAAAAATTACAGGTATTGCCGGAGCAACACTGATTGGTACAACTGTTTTTTATCTTAAAACCAGGAGAAAAGCGAAAAAAGAACGTACAAAAAAAGAGCAGATACAGCAAGAGGAAAACCAGCAGGAACAGAAAAAGCAGTCTCAGAAGAAAAGTATACCGGCACATAAACCGGGATTTTATGAAAAATACATGAAAAGAGCACAGGATTTCTGCTGTGCTTTAGCTGCAATCATCGTTCTTTCGCCGGTGATGCTTGTGACGGTAGTTCTTGTACGGACAAAACTTGGTTCGCCGGTTATTTTTAAACAGGAACGACCTGGATTGAATGGTAAAATCTTTACGTTGTACAAGTTCCGAACTATGACAGATAAAACAGATGCAAATGGTGAATTACTGCCGGATGAAGAACGGCTTACAAAATTTGGAAAACTGCTCCGGTCTACCAGTCTGGATGAACTGCCGGAACTGATCAACATCTTAAAGGGCGATATGTCTGTAGTTGGTCCAAGACCGCTGCTTGTTCAATACCTTCCATTATATAATGAACATCAGGCGAGAAGACATGAAGTAAGACCGGGATTTACCGGGTATGCTCAGGTACATGGAAGAAATGCGATTACTTGGGAAGATAAATTCGATAAAGATGTTTATTATGTGGATCATATCACATTCCTGGGAGACTGGAAAATCATTTTCCAGACGGTAAAAACAGTGTTGACAAAAGAAGGAATCAGCTCAGAAACAGCTGCGACAATGGAAACATTTCATGGAAGCCAGAATAAAGAGACAGAAAATATATAATATGAGGCAAAAAGATGAATAAATCAGTAGTTATCGTTGGGGCGAGCGGTCACGGAAAAGTTGTGGCAGATATTGTATTAAAAAATAAAGATAATATCGTAGGATTTCTGGATGATAACACCGAACTTGAAGAGAGCTTTGCAGGATTTCCAGTTCTTGGAACAACAGATCAGTATCAAAAATATTCAGATGCCTGTTTTGTGATAGCGATAGGGAATGCAGCAGTTAGAGAGAAACTGGTGAACGAGCTGAAAAATGTTTCATGGTATACAGCAATCCATCCGACGGCAGTGATTTCAGAACTTGATGCAAATATAGGCGAAGGAACTGTAATTATGGCGAATGCCGTGGTTAATGCAGGAGCAAGGATTGGAAGACATTGCATTATCAATACAGGTGCAGTTGTAGAGCATGATAATCAAATTGCAGATTATGTACATGTATCGGTAGGAGCGAAGCTTGCCGGGACAGTGACCGTTGGAAAATCCAGCTGGATCGGCATTGGAGCAAGTGTCAGCAACAATTTAAATATCTGCGGTTCGTGCATGATAGGTGCGGGAGCTGTAGTAGTAAAAAATATAAAGGAACCAGGAATATATGTAGGGGTACCGGTAGAAAGGAAAGAAAGAATGAAGAAATTAAGTGAGAAAAGTATGGGGGGGTATGCCTCCAAATAAAATATTTTGAAAAAAATGTGCAACTTTCAGTGAACAGGAGGGTTGCATAATGAAAACTTTAAAACTTTTATTTACTGGTATTGGCAGACGAGTAGAATTGATACAGGCTTTTAGACAAGCCGCAAATCATTTGAATATTCATTTAAAAATATATGGAGCAGATATGCTAGAAACAGCCCCGGCATTAATTTATTGTGATGCTGTGCAGAAAGTATGTAGTATGAAAGATGAAAATTATATACTGGAACTGCTGAAAATATGTGAAAAAGAGCAGATTGATATGCTTATTCCAACCATAGACACAGATCTTTTGGTGCTTAGCCAAAATGTTGAAAAATTTGAGCAGATTGGAACGAAAGTACTCGTTAGTAAAACAGATAAAATCGCTGTGTGCAGGAATAAAAACCTTACCGCAGATTTTTTTGCATCTTGCGGATTAAAAGCTCCAAAGACCGTCAATAATTATCAGGATTATAAAGGAACGTATCCATGCTTTATTAAACCAAAAGATGGAAGCAGTAGTATTAATGCTTTTAAAGTTGAAAATGAATCAGAATTAGAAGTTTATGCTGGACAAATTGAAGATTACATTATACAACCATTTATTGAGGGGACAGAGTATACAGTGGATATCTTCTGCGATTATGAAGGAAAAGCAATTTTTGTTATACCTCGTGTACGAATGGCAGTTAGAGCAGGAGAAGTTCTTAAAACCAAGATTACAATGGATGAGAGAATTATTGCTGAATGTCAGAAACTGATAACAGCTTTTCGACCATGTGGTCCGATGACAGTACAGTTGATTCGCCAGAATGAAACAGAGGATGATTATTACATTGAAATTAATCCACGTTTTGGCGGAGGTGCACCACTTAGCATGAAAGCAGGTGCTAGGTCAGCAGAAGTAATTCTAAAACTGTTGTCTGGTGAAAAAGTTGATTATTCCGATGTGATTGATGATGGAGCGGTGTATAGTCGATTCGATCAGAGTATTCGAATTACACAAGATAATATCTGCCAACAAGTTAAAGGCGTTGTGTTTGATCTTGATGATACATTATATTCTGAAAAACAATATATTAAAAGTGGGTATAAGGCTGTTGCTAGTATACTTGGAAGTGAACTGTATGCTGAAAAACTTTGGAAATATTTTGAACAAGGCTTGCCTGCTATTGATATGCTATTGAATGAGCTGGACTGTATAGAAAAGAAAGAAGAATGCTTGAATATATATCGAGAACACATACCAGAAATTTCACTTTACGAAGGAGTATCTGACTTGATTTCTGAATTATTACATAGAAATATCAAGGTTGGTGTTATTACAGATGGAAGAGTTTCAGGGCAAAAGAAAAAAATTCAGGCGTTAGGATTAGAAAAGTTAGTAAATGACATCATTATTACAGATGAGCTGGGTGGAATACAATTTAGAAAACCCTGTGATATAGCGTTTCGGATTATGCAGCATAGATGGAAAATACCGTTTGAGCAGATGATATATGTGGGCGATAATGTTGAAAAAGATTTTCAGGCACCGAAACAGCTTGGGATGAGAAGTATTTTTTTCAAGAATAAAGATGGTTTATATCAGGGTGAGGATATAGATGACATTCAAATGATAGATAGAATTTTAAAATTGAATTTTTAATCTAAGTGTAAAGAGCGTAGAAAAATAATGTAACCAAAAGAATTGAAAGTATCTGTAAGTGCAGAAAATGAAGTTATCTGGAAAGAAAAAAGCAAAAATTTTATAGTATAGAAGGGAAAAAATGAAAATATTAATTATTTGTAATTATTCATCAGGGCTATATAAATTTCGTGGTATGTTGATCCAAGAACTGATAAAGCAGGGACATACCGTACGTGCTATTGTTCCGAAACTTGAAGATCCAAATGAAATAAAAGAAGAAAATAATCTGAAAAAGCTGCATTGTGGATTAAAAAGAATTCCGATGGAAAGGCGTGGAATGAACCCGGTTCATGATGCAAAATTAATGTTTGAGTATTATAAAACAGTGAAAAAACTGCAACCAGATCTGGTACTTACCTATACGATCAAGCCAAATATATATGGTGGATTTGTATGCAGGCTTCTGAAAGTCCCATATGCGGTGAATATCACCGGCCTTGGAACAGCATTTCAGGGAAATGGGCTGTTAAGACATCTGGTAACAGCGATGTATAAAGTGGCACTGAAAAAAGCTAAGATGGTATTTTTTGAAAATGCAGAAAACAGAGATGTTATTGTAGAAGCAAGGATTATACCAAAAGAAAAAACTCACGTTTTAGCCGGAGCGGGGGTAGATCTTGAACATTTTAAATATTCACCGTATCCAAAAGACAGCGAGATAACAAGATTTTTGTTTGTTGGGCGTGTTATGCAGGAAAAAGGAATTGATGAATTGTTCCAGACAATGCAGCGTCTGAACAAAGAAGGATATAAATGTATGCTGGATGTAGTTGGGGGATTTGAAGAAAATTATTCTGAAAAAATCCGCAAATATGAAAGAGAAGGCTGGCTGCATTACCTTGGTTATCAGGAAGATGTAAGACCATTTATTGAAAAATGTCATTGTTTTGTACTTCCATCCTGGCATGAAGGCATGGCGAATACAAATCTGGAATGTTCAGCTATGGGGAGACCGATCATCACAAGTAACATTCATGGATGCCTGGAAGCCGTGGAAAATGGTGTGACAGGGTATTTATGTGAGAAACAGAATCCCGAGGATTTATACCGAATAATGAAGAAGATATGTGAACTTTCATATGAAGAGAGAAAGGCAATGGGATTGGCTGGTCGGAAACGTATGGAAGATATATTTGATAAGAAAAAGGTGGTTTCAGATACAATAGAAGTATTAAAGAAATGAAGCAGGAGAAGACATGAAAAAGATAGTTTTGCATATACTTAATACAGGTTCTTTTTCGGGAGCAGAAAATGTTGTGATTACAATGATCAATGCTTTTAGAAAATATGATCCACAACAATATAAATTTGTGTATGTATCATTGGAAGGCTCTATAAGAGAAAGGTTAAAGCAGGAACATATAAAATATGAAGCAATCGAAAAAGTTTCAAGACGGGAAATACAACGTGTGATACATAAGTATCATCCGTCTATTATTCATGCACATGATTTTACGGCGAGCATTATATGTGCATCAGTAGCAGGAAAAATACCAGTGATTTCTCATATACATAATAACTCACCATGGTTAAGGAAAGTTTGTATTAATTCTATTGGGTATGGAGTTTCTTGCTTTAAGTATAAATATATGCTTGGCGTTTCAGATTCTGTTTTTGATGAATTCATTTTTGGAAAAGTTTTTAAAAAGAAAGAAAGAATAATTGGAAATCCAATATCAATAACTTCTGTTCAGGAAAAGGCACAGATTGCGGAGTGTAAAGACAGTTATGATATGGTTTTTCTGGGAAGGTTATCAGAACAAAAAAATCCAGAAGCTTTTGTGGAGATTGTAAAAGAGGTAAAAAAACAATTGCCAGTTCATGCAGTGATGATAGGCGATGGTGAATTAAAAGAAAAAGTAGCCAGCAAAATCCAAAAAAATGGATTGCAGGAAGTGATCGAATTAAAAGGATTTTTAGAGAATCCATATGGGATTCTTGGAAACAGCAAAGTGTTGTGTATGCCTTCACGTTGGGAAGGTTTTGGCTTGGCAGCAGTAGAGGCGTTGGCTTTAGGAAAGCCGGTTATAGCTACAGGTGTAGGAGGATTACCGGGATTTATAGATGAATCATGTGGAAAAATTTGCAGTTCAAAGGATGAGTTTATACAAGAAAGCTATTATTTGTTAAAAGATATAAATTATTATCAAAAGAAAAGTCAGGGAGCAGTTTTCAGGGCAAATAAACTAGATAATATTTCAAAATATATAAGGAATATTGAGGTCATTTATGAAAGAAGTTGAAAAGATAAGTCATGTAAAAAAAAGTGATGTACTTTTAACAATATTCACCCCGACATATAATAGAGGATATGTGTTGGGAAAGTTATATGAATCATTATGCAAACAAACATGTTTTAAATTTGAATGGTTGATAGTTGATGATGGATCAGAGGATGATACATCTGCTAAAGTAAAAAAATGGATGAAAGAAAATGATAAGTTTAAAATCCGCTATATTTATCAGAACAATCAAGGAAAGCAATTAGCATTCAATACAGGTGTTGAAAATTGTGAGTTAGAATATTTTTTTTGTGTAGATTCGGATGATTATCTGACAGATAATGCAGTAGAGGAAATATATAAAATATTACCAAACATAAAAGAAAAAAGAATAGCAGGTATTGTAGCACTTCGTGGGACAGATAAGAATTTGCCAATTGGAACACAAATGCCTCGAAAAATTAGAAACAGTTCATTAAAGGAGTTATATGAAGTATATGGCTTTAAAGGAGATACAGCATTAATATATAAGACATGTATTTTGAAGAAGTATCCATTTAAAATTGTTGAAAATGAGAAATTTATTGGAGAAAATTATGTATATGATCAGATTGATGAAAAGTATAAAATGTTTTTAATGAACAAAATTATATATATATGCAGTTACTTGCCAGATGGATATACGAAAAATACGATAAATTTATTGAAAAAAAATCCATATAGTTATATGGTGATGAAGAAGCAGTCAAGTCGTATTTCAAGAAAAATGAGGTACAAAATAAAACATATGGCGGGATATATAGCTATGGGATTACTAAAAAAAGAAAAAAAATTAATAAGGAAATCAGGAAATCCTATTATAGCTATTATATCTTATCCAGTTGGAATTTTAATATATTTTGTTAGATTTAGAGAGTGATGAATATGTTTAATATTGTTCATATTAATTTTTATGTGATTTGTATCATAGCATTTATTTTTTGTGGATTTTCAGATAAAAAAGTTAGAAGATTGAAGAATAAAAATGAACAATTGTTTATGCAAATAAGTTTTTGTTTACTAGCATTTGCTATGATGTTTCGTAGTACTCCAAATTATACCGATTATATGTACTATATAAAAGAATATCAAAGTGCTAATGGAATGACTTTTGCTAAGTGTTGGGATACAAAAGCACCATTAATTTTTTTTGCAAGTTCACTTTTGAATAAATATGTATCACATAATCCACAAATATTTTTTATGAGTACAGGCTTTTTTATTTTATGGAGTTTTTTTAGATGGATTAACAAATATTCTGATAATAAATATATAAGTGTGATAGTATTTGTTGGAATGTTGTACTATAGTACAGCAATGAATATTGTAAGACAATATGTAGCAATTGCTATATTACTGTGGGGATATGGCTTTTTAATAAGAAATGATAGAAAATGGTATCATCTTGTAATGTTTGGCTTGATAGTAGTAATTGCTTTTTTATGTCATACTTCTGCAATAGCAGGAGTGTTATGGATTTTAGCTACATTTATTCCAGTACCAAGACAAAGGTGGGGTAACTTTTTTTTGTATGGCATTCTTTATGTGATGGCGGGAAGAGGAATTTTATTTGGTCTAAATCTTTTCTATAATGAATATGGTGAGGCGGAGAGCTATGGTAATACCGGGTCAAATATATTGGGAATATTAGTGCCATTAGGTATAGTAATGTTTGTTTGGTTATATCAGAATAGTTTGAAAAAATATAAAATACTTGTTAATTCAGCAGTTATATCAGCTATATTTTCCATATATTCGGTTATAGGAATGTTAATTGTTTCAAGAATAGGAAATTATTTGTCTATTTTTAATATATTACTAATTCCTAAATTGATCGATGTTATGTTTAGGAGATTCGATTATAAGTCAAGGACTAGATTGGCGATTTTGATGATTTTAATATATTATTTAGTTATGATATGGCTAAATAAAGTTAATTATATCTTAAATTTTGATTTTAGTGTGATTGGAGAGATGTTTAGTGCTTAAATTTAGTGTAATAGTTCCAATTTATAAAGTGGAAAAATATATAAGAGAATGTATAGAAAGTGTTATGAATCAAACATATTCGAATTGGGAGTTGATTTTAGTTGATGATGGATCACCAGATAAATGTCCGGAAATATGTGATGAATATGCTGTTAAGGATAATAGAGTTATAGTTTGCCATAAAGAAAATGCAGGTCTGCCAGCAGCACGAAATTCAGGAATTAAATTAGTTACAGGTGATTATTTTATGCATTTGGATGGCGATGATTTCTGGGATACAGATTATTTGAGAAATGTAGAGTTAATGATAAGAGAAGATCCCCAAAAAGATATATATTTAGGTAATAGTCGTGTTGATTATATAAATGGTGCAGAAAAAAAGGTAGTTTTGTATGAAATTGATAAAGCAAAAGGAAAAACGTATAGTGACGTAATACAGTTGTTTTTTTCACAAAATAATTGTATTCCTACAGCGGCTTGGCATAATGTTTATTCAACAAAATATCAAAAGTTAAAAAATTTGTATTTTGATGAAAAATTAACGTGGTCAGAGGATGCAGATAATTTTTATCAATGGTTTTTTTCAACAAAAAAAATAGGCTTTTTTGAATATACATTTTATTATTATAGAAAAGATAACGACACAGCAATGACTAAAAATCCAAGTATGCAACATTTTACAAGCAATATTTCAGTTACAAAGCGTTGGTTTGAATATGTTGATAATTCTGATTTAACTGAACAAGACAAGAAAGTGATTATGAGAAGATTTGCGAATGGATATATGTATAATCTGAAAATGATTTCTTGTTTAGAAAAAAAAGAATATGAAATAGTAACTGGTATGATGATGAGAGAAAAAAAAATGATGAAATATATAGGGGGCTTTCCATGTAAATATATTTACATATTAACAAAAATTATTGGTTGCAGAAATACTAGTAACTTATTGAATTTGATAAAGGGAGAAAGATGAACACAGTCAGGATATTACATGTTGTTGGGAAAATGCACAGGGGTGGGATAGAAACGTTGCTCATGTGTATTTATAGAAAAATTGATAGAAAAAAAGTACAATTTGATTTTTTGGTAACATCAAAAGAGCAGGGATACTATGACGATGAAATTCGAGAATTAGGGGGGAGATTATTTTATGTAGTATCCAGAAGAGAAAACCCCATAAAAGCACGACAGAATATGTATCAGTTATTGAAGACACATCCAGAAATCAAGGCAATTCAGTTACATATGAGTTCCTGTTCTTATATAGATCCGTTAGTAATTGCAAAAAAATCAGGAGTAAAATATCGTATAGCACATGCTCATAACACGCAATGTGCAGGTAAGATACGCAATATACTCCATGCTATAAATAGATATAGATTAAAAAAGTATGCAAATATATTTTTTGCATGTTCAGAAGATGCTGGAAAATGGATGTTTTCAGAAAAGTGTTGGGAAAATGGAAAAGTAATAAAGAATGGAATAGAGACGAGAGATTATATATATTCAAAAACTAAGAGAATAGAAATGAGAGAAAAATTGAATATTGGTCAAGATGAACTGGTAGTAGGGTATGTGGGAAGATTTGAAGAACAAAAGAATCCTATGTTTATTTGTAAATTATTTGAGCAGGTTCAGAAAAGAGTAGAGAATGTAAAATTGCTTTTAGTTGGTGATGGTAGTATGTATGAGCAAATGGTTGAGTTTCTAAAGGAGAAAGGGTTATTTCAGAAGGTAATTTTTACAGGTGTAGTTGAAAATGTAAACGACTATTTACAAACAATGGATTGTTTTATACTCCCATCATTTTTTGAAGGGTTAGGAATTGTGGCAATAGAAGCCCAGGCATCGGGTTTATTGACCATATTATCAGATCATGTACCTAAGGAAGCAGCAATAACGAACTTGGCACATTTTCTTCCAATTGATGAAGGAACGGAGGTGTGGAGCGAATTTGTTGTAAAACATGTATCGGTGAAAGAAAGCAGAGATAATATGCAAATGAAAATCATTAAATCAGGATACGATATAATTTCTACAGCAAAGGAATTAGAGCAAATTTATTTAAACATGAGTGCAGAGGAGAAAAATGATTAAAGTATTACAAGTAGGATTTACATCTAATTTAGGCGGCATTGAGATGCTTATTATGAATATATATCGAAATATAAATAGAGAAAAAATACAGTTTGATTTTTTAGATGATTGTCATGGAATATATTATGCAGATGAAATCGAATTATTAGGGGGGAAAATCATAAAAATTCCAACTAGAAGGGAAGATTATATTCAGTATAGAAAAAAGTTAAAAAGTTTAATGAAATCAGGAGAGTATAATTATGTTCATTGCAATTGTCTAGCAGTTGCTAATATAGATATAGCAAAATACGCCTATAAATATGGAAAAACAAAGGTTATAATTCATAGTCATCAAGATATGAAGTTGAGACATTTAAAATCTGAAATTTTACATCGATATAATAGAAATTGGCTGAAAAATAAAGATATTATAAGATTAGCATGTTCTGAACAAGCTGCAAGATGGATACATGGTGATTCTGTGACAGAGAAGGGAAAAGTTATATATATTCATAATGCGATTGAAGTAGATAATTTTAAGTATGAACAAGAAGTGGAGAAAAAATATCGAAAAGAGTTTGGATTAGAAAATAAGTTTGTAGTAGGGTGTGTAGGAAGGTTTGCTTATCAGAAAAATTATGAATTCTTGGCAGAGATATTTTCTGAAATAAGAAAGAAAAATAAAACAGCTGTTTTAGTGTGTGTCGGCGATGAAGGTGGAATGAAAGAGATAGTTTTGGAGAAGTTTAAGAAACTAAAAGTTATGGATTCGCTTAGATTATTGGGGATTCGTGAAGATGTGGCACAAATTATGCAGATGTTTGATGTGTTTGTATTGCCATCAAGATGGGAAGGACTTGGCATTGTATATATAGAGGCACAGGCTGCAGGAGTTCAGACTTTTGCTTCGGACGTAGTTCCAAAAGAAGCAAAGGTAACAGAATTGTTACACTATATTTCGTTAAAAAAATCACCGGAAGTTTGGGCAAGAGAGATACTGAAGTACGAAAATGGGTATGTGAAAAGAGATACAACGGAAGAAATCAAAAAGAAAGGATATAATATTCAAACAATTACCAAAAGATTAGAAGATATTTATTTGAATAATAAAAATTAAAGGGACGATTTAATGAAAGATATTATTATGTATGGTCATAGTGGGAGTGGAAATCATGGATGTGAGGCTATAATCCGTTCTACAATGAAAGTTTTACAACAACAATGTGTGGTTTATAGTAATTCTCCGGAACAAGATAAGAAATATGGCATAAACGAACAATGTTTAAGACAGTATGCAAAAAAAATAAAGAAAAATAGTTTCAGAAGATATTTTTATGCAGTGTATTCACGGATATTTAGAAACTCTATGTTGAGATATAAGTATGTTTATCAACCTTTTTTACAAAATATAGAAAAAGAAACAATATATTTATCAGTAGGTGGGGATCATTATTGTTATGGAACATATTCTAATCATATTTATGATTTTTTAAATGATAATGTGTTAAAAAATGGTGGAAAGTCGGTTTTATGGAGTTGCTCTATTGAGGAAAAAGATCTTGATAAGAGAACAATTAATAGTTTAAAACAATATGATTTGATTACAGCAAGAGAATCTATTACATATCAAATGTTATTAAGAAAAGGAATTAACAAAAATGTAGTATTGATCCCAGATGTGGCATTTCAGTTAAGTTCAGTAAAAGTGGAGTTACCTGAAATGTTGATTAAAGGAAAAACAATAGGAATTAATATAAGCCCAATGATTCAAAAATATGGTGAAAACGGTCAGAGGGTTTTAGAAAATTATGAAAAGTTAATAGAATTTATTTTGAGTGAAACGGATTGCACGATTGCGTTGATTCCGCATGTAGTATGGAATGATACAGATGATAGAATACCATTAACAGAATTGTATAAAAAATATAAAGAAACAAACAGAATTGTTCTTATACAGGATAGATCAGCTGAAGAATTGAAAAGTATTATTGCTCAGTGTTGCTTTTTTGTTGGTGCAAGAACACATGCTACAATTGCAGCGTATTCTAGTTGCGTTCCAACACTTGTTGTAGGGTATTCTGTGAAAGCCAGAGGAATTGCAAGAGACATTTTTGGTACGGAAGAAGAGTATGTTATAGCTGTGCAGAGTATGAAAGATACATTTGCATTGAAAAGAGCTTTTGAAAAGTTATGGGGAAAGAAAAATGAAATAAGAGAATATTTAAATAGAACAATGCCCCAATATTGTGAAGAGGTTTTAAAGGCAAAGAAAATTTTAGAGACAGTATGTGAAAGTGAAAGAAAATAGAAGAAGGTGTTTGATTATAATTGAAATAAGTAATAAAAAAGAGTGTTCAGGGTGTTATGCATGTGTTAGCATTTGCCCTAAAAGATGTATATCTATGCAAATCGATAATGAGGGATTTTGGTACCCTTTGGTTGATAAAAATGAGTGCATAGAATGTGGCATGTGTGAAAAACATTGTCCAGTAAAAAAAAGTAAAAGAAATTATAGGGATATTGAAGGATATGCAGCTATAAACAAAAATTCTACAGTTCAAAAAAGAAGTTCATCTGGTGGTGTATTTACGCTTTTAGCAGAATATGTATTAGAAAATGGTGGAGTAGTATATGGTGCTGCTTTTGATGAAGAATATATGGTGAGACATATAGGAGTAGAAAGAATACATGAATTAGGTAAATTGCAAGGTTCTAAATATGTGCAGAGCCAAATGGGAAGTATATATTTGGAAGTAAAAGAAAAATTGAACAGAGGAAAGATTGTTTATTTTAGTGGGACACCATGTCAGGTTGATGGGTTAATTGCATTTTTAGGCAAAGAATATGATAATTTAATTTGTCAGGATATTATATGCCATGGAGTTCCATCACCTAAAATATGGAAACAATATTTGAAACAATTTAATATTGAAAAAAATGCAAAAATTTTATTTCGTGATAAAAGAACAGGATGGGAATCATATAGCTTTACAATTGATCAAAGAGAAAAGTATACACAAAGAGCGAGTGAAAATTTGTATATGAAAGTATTTTTGAATAACTTGTGTCTTCGCCCATCATGTTATCAATGTCATAGTAAGGGGAATTTTAGAAAAAGTGATATAACATTGGGAGATTTTTGGGGAGTCGAAAAGGTATGTTCGGAAATGTATAATGAGAAAGGTACATCGCTGATTTTAATTAATAGTGAAAAAGGAAAAAAAATTTTTGGAAAAATAAAAAGAAATTTAAAGATAAAAGAAATAAATATAGAAGAGGCAATAAAATATAATGAATCAATATATAAAAGTGCATTTGAAAATAAAAAAAGAGAAAAATTTATGAGCGAAATAGATAAGAAAAAGGAAAGTTTTAATAACATTGCGTGGAAGTATGTAAAAGATCCTGTTATTTTAAGAGTGAAAAAGAAATTGTATAATTTACTTAATTGTTAAAAAAACAAATTTGAGGTGCAGCAGATGAAGAAAAAAAGAATAGTGTGGTTAGATGCTGTAAGAGGTTGGGCTATTATTCTTGTTATCTTAGGTCATACAGATATTTCTAAAATGAATAAGGAAATTTTTACATGGATATATTCGTTCCATATACCATTATTTTTTATTATATCTGGCATGGTTTTTAGTATAAAAGAAGTTAAATATACAAAATTTTTGAAAAATAAGGTAATTACATTATTAGTTCCATATATAGTATTTCGAATAATAGAAATTATGTTTGGAATGATATATAGTACTATGCTTGGAAGTTCTATAACATATATAGATATAAGAAATAGAGTGGTTGGTTTATTTTTACAGAGTAGAGGTACAGTGTATGAAAGTGGATTATGGTTTTTAACGTGTTTGTTTTTAATGCAAAATGTAATGTACTATATTGAAAAAATTAAAATAAAGAGAATAAAATATATTTGTATTGCAAGTATAGTATGTATAGGAATATGGTATCAGATATTTGTTAATAAACCATTGCCTTGGTATATTGAAATTTTATTCACATGTTTTATATTTATATATTTAGGTTATTATATGAAAAATATAATAATAAAAGACAAGACGGGGGGGTATATACATATTATAATTTTGACAAGTATACATTTGTTTGCTACCTTTCTGAATTTTAAAATATCAGGTCATTCTACAGATTTATATTGGAATTGTTATGGCAATTTTATTTTATTTTATATTGCAGCGTTATCAGGAGCAGTAGTGTGGATACTAATTTTTAAAAAAATATATATAAAAGGGAAGCTACTTGCATATATCGGAAAAAATTCTTTGATTTTTTATGTGTTGCATCAAAATATTATTATGCCAATATGTGGAAAAATATTTAAATATATAGTAGATTATCAAAAATTAACTTATATAAAGCGTATGGGATATTTTGGAATAGAAACAATAATGGTTTGTATGATGATTGTGCCATGTGCTTATATAATTAATAAATTCTTTCCGTTTATCGTAGGAAAAAGTAAAAAATAGAAAGAAGGCATCAATGAAAAATCAATTAAAAATAGGTGTAATATTATCGTATGTGACAATGGCAATTCAAAATATAATCGCTATTGTATATACACCTGTAATGTTACGACTATTAGGACAGAGCGAATATGGATTATATCAGCTAGTCTATTCTGTAGTAAGCTATTTAGGATTATTGAGTTTTGGATTCGGAAGTGCCTATATTCGTTTTTATTCAAGACTTAAAATTAAAAATGACACAGATGGAATATCTAATTTAAATGGTATGTTCATTACAGTATTTTCTGTGATTGCGGTGATAACATTGCTTGCAGGCAGTATACTGGTTGGAAATGTAGAAAATTTATTTTCACAAAGCCTGACAATACAAGAAGTGCAAACAGCAAGAATTTTAATGATTTTAATGGTTATTAATTTAGCTGTTTCTTTTCCATCGAGTGTATTTGATTCTTATGTGACTGCACATGAATGTTATTTTTTTCAGAGAATTTTATCATTATTAACAGTTGTTTTAAATCCGCTTATAACATTACCGTTGCTGTTAATGGGATATAAATCCATTGCATTGGTTGTAGCTTCTACAATTTTGACTTTTGGAAAATTAATTATAAATTATTGGTATTGTTTGAAAAAGATAAATATGAAAATTTCTTTTAGGCATATGAGTTTTGGATTATTAAAAGAAATTGGAATTTTTTCTTCATACTTATTTCTTAATATGATCGTAGATCAAATTAATTGGAGTGTTGATAAATTTGTACTAGGGATGTTTAGTGGTACAACAGCAGTAGCAATTTATGCAGTAGGTGGGCAGATCAATACAATGTATATGAATCTTTCTACTTCAGTATCATCTGTTTTTATTCCAAGAGTTAATGCTATTGTAGCAAAAGATGAAAATAATAATAAGGATTTAACAGAATTATTTACGCGTGTAGGTCGAATCCAATTTATTATTTTAGCATTGATATTTGGAGGCTTTTGTGTTGTTGGAAGATATTTTATTGAGATTTGGGCTGGAAAAAACTATAGAACGGCATATATAGTTGCATTGATTTTAATAGCACCAGTCACGGTTCCTTTGATTCAAAATTTGGGAATTGAAATTCAAAGAGCAAAAAATATGCATAAATTTCGTTCAATCGTTTATTTTCTGATTGCTATTTTTAATGTTATAATTAGCATTCCGCTGGCAAAAAGTTATGGAGAAGTAGGCGCTGCATTGGGAACAATGATTACAATGACCATTGGAAATATTATATTAATGAATTGGTATTATCAGGCAAAAATTAAGTTAAATATAATATATTTTTGGAAAAATATATTTGAACTAATACCAGCAGTAGGGATAAGCATTGTAATTGCATATATATGCAAAAAATATATAATAGTAAATAATATTGGCTCATTTTTAATTGTTGGCATTATATATGTAACAGTTTATGCTGTATGTATGTTCAGTTTTGGAATGAATAAATATGAAAAGGAATTGGTGAAAAAACCGATAAAGAGATTACTAAGAAAAAGATAGAAAATAAAATATTCTTTACAATGATTATGGAGAAGAAAAATTGGAAAAACCATTAGTCAGCATTATAATGGGGGTATATAATGCTGAAAAAACAATTAAAAGATGTATAGATTCAATTTTAAATCAGACTTACGAAAACTGGGAATTCATTATATGTAATGATGGATCAAGTGATGGGACATTAAATATCTTGAATGAGTATCAAAAGACAGATTCCAGGATTAAGGTGATTTCGAACAAAAGTAATAAAAAACTTGCTGTATCTTTAAACAGGTGTTTGAAATATGCAAAAGGAAAGTATATAGCAAGAATGGATGCCGATGATGAAAGTCTGCCTCAGAGGTTGGAGGTAGAAGTGGATTTTCTTGAAAGGCATGAACAGGTCGATCTCGTTGGGTGTAATAGAATTATTTTTGATGAACAGGGAGAATATGGTATAAGAAAAGTAAAGGAATATCCAACCAGGGATATCTTAATCAGGGATACACCATTTGCTCATCCAACAATAATGATGCGGAAAAAAGTATATGATGCGTTGGGCGGATATAGAGTTGGTCATAAAAATATGAGAGCAGAAGACCTGGATTTATGGATTCGATTTTTTGAAGCAGGGTATAAAGGCTATAATATACAGGAAGTTTTATATCGTTATCATGAAAGCAGAGATGATTTATATAAAAGAAGTGTTAAAGTAGCAATTCATACGATGGCGGCTTTTTGGTATGGATATAGAGTACTAAATGTTCCATTCTACAAGAGAATATGGGTGTTGAAACCACTGGTAGCTGCATTGATTCCAAAATGGATTATGGAAAAGTATCACAGGATAAGGCTGGATAAGGTGTAAACGCAAAATAGCAAGTACCTGTTCAAAATCATTCAATGTGAGATAATAGACTCATCACTACAAAGTCCAAATAGTTTAGTACTCAACTTTTTAGACTTTATCACAGGAGGTGAGTCATGAAATCTCACACAAGTTTAGTTGCACAGCAAACCCGTCTGAGTGAATGGGCTGATCTGATCAGAGACTGTCAAAACCGTCCGCAAGGAATGAAGATCGATGAATGGTGTCAACTGCATAACATTACAAAAGCGAGTTATTATTGGAGGCTCCGAAAAGTCCGTGAGGCTTACCTGGAAACTGCGGAGCAGACACAAACATTTGTAGAAGTTCCTTCTCCTGCAATCCATCCGGTAAATATGACATCGGGGCATAAAATTGCTGCTGTGATCAGATGTAGAAACCACCTTACTTTGGAAATCACGGAACAGGCGTCTGCCTCATTTCTAAAAACACTTTTGGGAGTGATCAGCAATGCTCAATGATGGCTCTGGGTTCAAAAAAGTGTATCTGGCGACCGGATTTACAGATCTGCACAGAGGAATTGATGGCTTAGCCAGGATTATACGTTTTCAGTTCCAGCTGGATCCTTACGATAAGAATACATTATTCTTATTTTGTGGCAAACGCACGGACCGCATAAAAGGACTTATCTGGGAAGGAGATGGATTTCTCCTTCTGTACAAGCGGATTGAAAATGGGAACTTCCGATGGCCCCGTACAAAAGAGGAAGTGCTGGAGATCACCACAGACCAGTATCAGATGCTGATGCAGGGTCTGGAAATCGTTGCCCGACGCCCAATAGAAGAAGTTCCGGATCCTGAAATTTCCTTGTGATTTGTGCAAAACGCAGAAAATAAAATCATTTTCGTCCATGTCAGGTTATCCTGTGCGATATAAAATTTAAAGTTATTCACATCCTGAAAGTTTTCTGTGAGTTTCTATATACTCCTGATTCCAAAACTTTTCAGATTGTGGATAACAGTCATAAATATCTGAAATCCAGGCTTTTATTTTCAGGTATTCATGACTGTTATCCACCGTCAAAATGACGAAGGTGACAGAATTCAAAAATAGTCAAAAACCGTTGGCTTGAATATTACGGTGCGGCAGGTTCTTCCGCAATTATCCGTTTTAGCTCTTTTAGCATGAGCAGATATATAGTATAATGTTTGTATTAGGATGTATGAGGAGAATTATTTATGGCAAAGTCTAATAATACATTATGCTTAGATAAATTTTACCCGGAAAAGGATTTGATGATAACAGATATTGATCAGCAAAGTGATAAAATTATAATTCAGATGAAATCAACTTCAAGCAGCTGTAAATGTCCAAAGTGTAATCGTATAACACAAAAATATCATGGAACATATACTCGTAAAGTACAGGATTTACCTATTTTAGGAAAAAATGTTCAACTTGAAATTTGTTCACATGAGTATGCATGTTTGAATGACGAATGTGAGATTGTTTCTATTGCTGAGACTTTTGATGGATTCCTTAATAATTATAGTCGTATGACAGAAAGATGTGCTGATTTTATCTGTACATTGGCTCTTGAAACCAGTTGTGAAGGCTGTGCCCGTGTCTGCCACACATTAGGGATAAAAACTAGTGGTGATACCGTAATACGATTACTTTTAAAAAGATATGAATCTCTTCCCCAACCGGAAGTTAGTGATGTAATAGGTGTGGATGATTTTGCATATAAAAAGCGCCATACATATGGGACTATCATAGTAAATGAAAAAACGCACGAGCCTATAACATTGTTGAATGGAAGAAATGGGGATACATTGCGGGAATGGCTTAAGAATAATAAAAATGTTAAAGTGGTTACAAGAGATAGGGCAAGTGCATATGCGAAAGTAATATCAGAAGAATTACCCGATGCAATGCAGGTGGCAGACCGATTTCATTTACATCAGAACCTACTGGAAACAATAAAAAAAGCTCTGAATCAAGAAATCCCTGCAACAATAAGTATCCCACACAATGATACATCTATCGATGCAGAAGAACATTGTAAAAAAAATCTCATCTGATGTGGATAATTATGCTGCTTTTTCAGAAAAACGTTATCAAATGATCTGCCAAATACAAAATTTTTTAAAAGAAGGCTGTAGTTACCGTGAAATTGCCAAACGTATGGGAATAGGTCGCAACACAATTGCAAAATATCGTAAAGGTGATCCAAAAGAATTAAGTATGTATGGAATTCATCAAAGCAAACTTGATCCATTTCATGATTTTATTATAGATTGTCTTAAAGAAGGATGGAGTAAAAGCAAAACTGTAAAGGCAATATACGAAAAAGGATATTCTGGATCCAAAAGCAATGTTTTTGATTATTTGTGCAAAATAGAGCAAAAAGAAAATAAATGTTTTGAGCCACAGCCATATGTCAGAACAATGACGGAGTGTTTAAAATACAAAACCGGCAGTAAGGGAAAAGATAAAGATTATATTACACGAGAAGGTGTGTTTAGGTACATGTGGATGAATACTGAGCTTTCAGATAATCATAAGGAATATATTTATGAAAAGTATCCAAATATTTGGGAACTTCAATGCTGCATAAGAGAGTTTAGAAATATTTTTAAAAATCATAATGTGCCAATGCTCTATTTATTTGTTGAAAAATATAGTAAAAATCTTCTTAAACCCTTAAGAAGTTTTGCTGAGGGATTAAAAAGAGATATAGATGCAGTTGAAAATGCTGTAGCATATGATTACAGTAATGGATTTGTGGAAGGAACTAATAGCAGATTAAAAATGATAAAACGTACAATGTATGGAAGATGTGGCAGGCAGTTGCTTGAAGCAAAGTTGAGGTACATGGGATATAACAATAATAACGGATAATTGCGGAAGAGCCCATCGCACAAGAATATTCATGAATGGGTGGTGACATGAACATGGGATTTCTCCCAGCTGTTTTTATAATGCTGTCAGCAGGCTGCGTAAAAGTGCTTGCCAGATGATTATTCCCGGGATTTCTGAGCCACGGCGGCTCTGCCGCACCGTAATATTCAGATACCTGATCCATCTCGAAAAGCCAGCATTTTTGATATGACATCCCATAAACAGGATGTTGTTCAGATTGCTATAGAACTGGATAAATCTCCAAGGGAATTGATTTCAATGGAACGAAAGCACAAAATATTGCTACGTTACTCATAAATTACGTTTGCGCCAAAATGATAGATGCAAGTGTTTTACTCTATTTTAGTTTTGGCAGTTTAATTTTACAGTCTCGCTCCATGGAGCAAGCTGTTCATCTGACATTTTCTCGTTTGTTCGTTGTGATAAGAGATATGCCAGATATTTATAGACATTCAGATTATTCGCTTTTGCCCTCTCAACTATTGTATACGCAATAGTACTGGAAGCTACTCCTTTCGGACAGACACTGAATAACCAGTTCTTCTTGTTATGTTCGACAGAATATAATAAGAAAAACTTGAAGATGATTGATACGATCCACGGCCCCCATTCTTCAGCAATCATTTATAGTATTGCTGAAACAGAAAGGGTAAACAACCTAAAGTTATATGATTACTTCATGTATCTCTTTGAGGAGATTCCAAAACATATGAATGAAAAAGATTGTTCCTTTATAGAAGATCTGTTACCACGGTCTCAAAACTCCCAGAAGAAATTAGAAACCAACAGTAAACAGTAACCGCCCGATATGGCGGTTCTTAATTTTTTTAGGTACTCGTGTTTGAGTGTTTACATATAAAAAATTTGTATGGATAGTAGAATGGGAATACGTGAATATAGTAATAACGATATCATGCTTGGCAAAATATGCAAAAAAAAATACAATGTAGACAGAATATAAAAATAAAGATATTTTAAAGGTTATAATTTGAAAATAAGGAGAATGGAAATGAATAATTATTTTATGTACTTAAAAAAATATTTACTGAGCCAAAAGATAAGAGTAATAGTGATACTTATTTGTACAATTATTCAAAGTGGAGTTTCTATTATTATTCCTTATATTTATAAAATACTTATTGATGATGTGTTTCCTAAAAAACAGGTTTATGATTTTTATTGCTGTATATTAATTTTATTTGTGGGTTTTATAAGTAATTTTTTATTTAGCACAGCAAAAGATTATTTTACTGCGGTTACTTCTGAGATGATTGCTAAAAATATAAAAAGTGATTTGAATATAAAATTAAATCATATAGAATATAGGTTTTACGACAACCACACTGTAGGAGATATAGTATCTAAGTATAATAAGGAAATTGATATAATAAAAAATAATTTTGGCGTTTTAGTTCTTAAGGCATTTGGAAATATTTTGATATTCTTGGGTGCCTGTCTTATGATTTTTAAAATAAATAAGAAGGTAATGATTTTATCCATATTTTTTATTTTATTAATGAACTCTTTCATATTCTTTTCTTAATACTAAGAATAATCCACCAGATACCATTGATAATGAAGCAAAGATAACAACATTAGTTTCATCTCCAGTTTTTACTGAAGTTGTTTTTTTGTTTGTTTTGTTTTCTTTATTATCTTGACTGTTATCTGTTGGTTGAGTTGGATTTGTACTTGGTTTATTTTCAACTCTTGTTAAAGTTGCATCCGGACTTTTTGTACCTTTTGCTTTGTAAATTACACTACCATTTACAATTGTTCCGATTGCTCTTGCAGCATCTTGAGTTGCATAATCATTATCTTCTCCTAATTCATAATACCAAAAGTTTCCTTTATCAATATTTTGGAATGATAATAATACGTCAATAGGATTTTTATTATTTTTATCATAATCTCCATTTAATAATGATTCTCTATTGTATACAGATAATCCTTCAACAGCACATGCTTGCGTATCAGGGTTAACACTATATCCGAATCCTTCATTTTGATTATCTTTTAAATATTGAATTGCTTTTTGAATTGTTGATGAATATTTATTTTTTCCGGCAATACTTAATGCTTCAATACCCCATCCTGTAACATCACATGTTGATAATTTACTATCAGTATCAATAACCCATGATGAATTTGGATCATCTGGGTTTTCTTGTTTCCAACCAAAATTCCAAAAACCGCCATCAGGATTAATATCATTTGAAATATGATTAGCAACTAATTCTGTTTTAGATGATGAAACTGTTTCTAAAGCAAGTAATCCCCAAATATCAATATTATTTCCTTCATAAGCACCGAAACATCCATTGTCATCTACTTTGTTTTCTAATTCACTAACTAAATTCACTTGTGAACCATTAATAATTAAATTTGTAGGATCTTTCTTTAATAATTTTGCAACAATAATTCCTTTAGAGATTGATCCAACACTACTTACATAAATTTGACTTTCAAATTTAGAAATATCTAAATCATCTTCTGCTTCTCCGCCAAGAGCTTCATAAGCAATGATATCATCAAGATAGTTGGCATCTGATAATCCATTTTCTTTATAGTAAGCTTTTACTTTTTCTGATGCGTCTAACAATTTGTTTGTATCATATGTATTTGCTGCTGATACACCAGAAATGGCAGTCATAAAACATAATACTGAAATCATAAGACTGCATACAATTTTTTTCATTTTCATATTCTTTCCCCTTTCAAATTAAATAACTTCTAAATAAAAACTAGGCATAGTTGTCCTAGTTCATCTAGAAGAACTACTTTATACTCCGTAAAGTGTATCCTTAGATATAGGCAAGTATTCCGACTCTGTTTCATTGTTTAAGCGTCTTCCCAGTTTCCCAGTGACTTTGATGCTTATTCTCCACATTACGGCGGCGGGACCGTTCAGGTATTTCACCTGATTCCTTTTTAATTTAAATATATAATATTTAAAACCTATAAATATTATTCAATTTTACTTTGTACTTGGACATTATATTATAATTGATAAAAAAAATATAGACAGAATAGAAAAAAATCGCATGAAATCATGCGATTTTAGATTATCTGATTGTTGTACCTACTGGTAATTCTCCTGCATCTACAACACCTAATACTTTTTTATCTCCACCGGCAAGAACCATACCTTGTGATTCTACACCTCTTAATTTAGCTGGTTTTAAGTTTGTTACAACAATAACTTTTTTACCAACGAATTCTTCTGGTGAATAAACATCAGCAATACCACTTACGATTTGTCTTGGTGTTTCTTCACCAACATCAATTTGGCTTACTAATAATTTATCAGCATTTGGATGTTTTTCACATTTAATAACTTTTCCTACTTTTAATTGAATTTTAGAAAAGTCATCAATTGTAATTTCTTCTTTTGTTTCTTTAGCTTCTTTTTCTTTCTTTTCTTTTACAGCTTTGATAGAAGCTTTTTGTTTTGCTTCAATAACTTCTACTTTTTTAGAAACTTCTTTTGGATCTAATCTAGCAAATAACATTTCTGGTTTTTCAACAACTTTTGTACCATTTGCATATTTACCAAATT
>ERZ827488.922-NODE-922-length-39475-cov-4.609437_pt1 | contig 39475 bp, 41 predicted proteins | sample MGYA00519771_ERZ827488 | MGnify/ENA primary metagenome ERZ827488 (study PRJEB31778, sample SAMEA3449323) | human gut metagenome | biome: human gut; feature: human-associated habitat; material: faeces | place: United Kingdom | collected 2010/2012 ... | reverse complement strand
CTTGATAAATCTTTTATAAGTATTACATCTATTTTCTTATTTTTTATATCTTCTATCGATTTATCAATATTAAATATGCCATTACCTACTGGATAATAAACAGGATAAACTTTATATTTGTTTTTATTAATTTGTATTCTGTAACATTTTTTTCTATTTTCAGATATAGATATCTTTTTATTTAAAATAATAGAACTAACTTGGTTCCCAAAAGTAATAATTATTTTTGGTTTAATTATGTTTATTTCTTTGAATAATAAATCAAGATATTTTTTCAACACTTCATCAGGCAATGGTCTTGCATCTATTTGTGTACATTTACCTAAATTAGTAATGAACATAGTTGCAAAACTCATAATCCCATTCTTTTGGTTTCTTTTCTTGAATTTTGTTAAATGTTTCTTCACTTAATAAATCAACTTTATAGAACAACTTCCATATGTTTTTAGTTCCTAACCATGGCGACTTTCTACCTTTCCAAGATTTATCACTGGCAATATTTTTTCCTGTAGGATTCATAAAAACAAAACATATATCAGGATTTTTTTCACATCCACCATTATATATAGAATCTAATTCCTTAGCACCATATTTAACTTGTAATTCATCATAATCTTTTCTTAAATCTTCTATCTTCAAAATATTCACCTTCCTATAAAAAAGTTTCTTTAAGTAGTTTTTACCCAATTTTTCTTATAATTTTTTATTAAAAATTGTAAAAAGAAATTTAATTAAAAGCCTTATAAAATAAGAGTTTAAAAGAGAGTTTATATAAGTCGTACTTTATCAGTTTATTCTGACTTTAGTTAACTTTTCTTCTTGATTTTTATTTTTCTTTTTTGCTCTGATTTTTCTTTTTTGATACATATCCATTTTAATCACTTCTTTTTTTATAATTTGTCTTTTACTTATTATATAATGTTATAACTACTAATTCTGGTCTATGGGATAATAATATATTATATTTATCTCCATTATATTTTGTATTATCTAATTCCACTTTTACTATTTCAGAATCTGATATAAAACTTTCGTGAGCCATTCTTGGATCATCTATACCTATTAAATTTATTGAAGATTCATTTATTTTTAATTCTTTTTTACTTTTGGCTAATTGTTTTTTAATTTTTGTGTAACTCTTAGCACTTGCTTTGTAAAATTATTTCCATATTGTTTGTTTTCTGAAACAATTTTTCCTAATTTAAAATACAACATAATTAAATTACTATTTACTTCTTGCATAGTTTTAATTTGCGTATTTATAATTTCTTCTTTAATATTACTAATAATATCTTTAAAATTTTAAATCAGTCTAATTTTATCATAGCTTTATATTTATGTCAATTAAAATAAAACTCCAAAATGGGAATATTTTTAATCAATATTCCCATTTCAAAATTTGTCTCATATTAAATTTTAATAGAATTTATATTCATTTTTATCTTCTCTTTTGTCTTTAGCTTTTAATTCTTCATCATATTTTTCATTTTTAAAGTACCAATCTGTTTTTCCATCTGATGGATTTACTTTTCTTCCTTTATCAGCTAACATATCAATTACCGAAAATAATGCTAAAACAATTGCAACAACATCTGATATTAAATTCATACTCAAATCACTTGTTAATACTGCTTGTCCTTGTAATATTGGAAGTATACTTGCAACTAGATGTTCTCCAAAATAAGCAGAATACATTACCAAATAAAGCAATGATCCTATCATTTTTCTTTTTACTACTAATACTATACAAGGTATTGTTAAAAAAGCAATAATTACCTCATATGTAAAATTATATGATACTATCCCTAACATATCTATGGAATATTGTGTGCATAATCCAACTATTGCTCTAAATAACCAGAACATAACCATAAATATTGCAATCATCCATGTTGAAAAATTATTCATCTCTTTTCCTCCGTTTCTTAAGATTTTTTCAACAAAAATGGGGGCTGTAGAAAATTATTCCACCCCCAAAAAACATTTTAGTCTTCATCTACAAAATTAAATTCGTCTTTATATTTTTCTTTAAATATTTCAAATACCTTGTTTAATATTTCTTCATCTTCAACACCAACATATGATTCTTCTTCTGAATCTTCGTCTGTGTCTTCTAATTTTAATATTACTACTTCTCCCTCTTCTTCTTCTCCTTCTTCTGTTACTGGTAATAATACAACATATTCTTCATCATCTAATTCAACTAAATCTAAGAATTCGAATTGTACCTCATTTCCCTCTTCATCGTTTAAAACGACTATATTATCATCTAATTCTTCGTTTTCCATTATTTACTCCTTTCAAATTTAATTTATCCTAAATATAATACACTAATTTTTTTATTTTGACAACTATTTTTTTATTTTATTTAAATAAGTTTCTAAAATATATACTGCAGATATAGTATCTACTATTTTTCTTTTTTTATTCTTTCCAACGTCTAAGAAATTCATAGTTTTATGTGCTGCAACTGTCGTAAGTCTTTCGTCTATTGTTTCTATTTTTAATTTATTGTATTTACATTTTAATTTATGTATAAATTTCTCTGTTATTTCAGTTCTTTCTGATGACGTACCATTCATGTTTATTGGTTTTCCTATTACAATTGTATCAACTTCATACTGTTCAAGTATTTCATCTAATCTTTTTAATAACATTTTATCTGAACCATTATTATGAATAGTCTCTAATCCTTGTGCTGTTATATTTAATGCATCTGTTATAGCTATTCCAGTTCTTGCATCACCATAATCTATTCCTAATATTCGCATATTTACTCCTATTCCTCTAGTCCTATATAATTTCTTACCATTTTATCTAATAGTTCATCTCTTTCTATCTGTCTTATTTTGTTTCTCGCATTTTTGTAGCTTGTTATATATGTTGGGTCACCTGATAAGATATATCCAACTATTTGATTTATTGGATTATATCCTTTTTCAACAAGTGCCTCATATACTTCTTTTAATATTTCTTGTGTTCTTGCATTTTTTTCTTTTTCAAAATTGAAACTCATTGTTTTATCAAAATCCATAATTACTTTACCTCCTTCTGATTAACTAAATAAATGTAATGTCATTTTCACTTTTGTCACAATTATCTACATATTGCTCTAATTTTTTCAATACTTCTTCCATTCCTGTGCCTTTATAATATGTTGTTAATACAAAATTAAGTTTAGCTTTTACTACTTGTGGTTCTTGCTCTTTTTTATTTTTTTTCTTATTTTTTCTATCTACGGCTTCCATTTCAACTTCTTCTACTTCATTATCTACTGGTAATGATATTTCTAATTCTTCTGTCCCATTTTTCATGTCTGTAATAAATGTTGTTACAGAATCAATGTCTACACCTGAAAATACTATTACAAATTTTGGTCCCATATATCTAATATATATATAATCATTTGATATACTCTTTCTTATAAAATCACTAGTTTCTATTATTACTTGATTTCCCAATTTTCTTGAATATTTATCATTTATTTCTTCTATATTTGTTATTCTATACATACAAACAGTTGATGTTGTATATTTGTCTATAACTTTTTTTCCTTCCCCATATAAATATTCTTCTGAATATAATCCAGTAAATAAATCTTTTCTTACGATTGATTCTAGTGTTTTTTGATGCACAACTGTTCTTAATACAGATACTATATTTTCTTTTACTACTTCAAATATTGTAGTATCTATATTATCAAAATCATGTGGAACTCCACTTTCTATTATCCAATATCCTATATATACATTTTCAATATATATTGGGAAAAATATAGCTGATTTTGCTCTTCCAAATTCCATTTCTTGATATGGTAATCTTTCATTATCATTATTTACAGTAACATATTTAGGTGTTGCTGTTGCTATACTATCTTTAAATATTGGAACATCTTGAAGTTTACTTAATGTTTTCCAATGTTTTGGATCAACATTTGATGCTTTCACTTCGTATTCAGCTCCATTAAATACTACAATTGTTGAATATTTTATTTCATATTTCTCAATCAATATATTATTTATTTTTTGGATTTTTTCATCAACAGAGGAACATTCTCCTATTGTACTTAAAAAGTCCTGTAGTACTTTTAAATTATTAGCTTGTCTACTTAAATTATTAAATTGTTGTATTTTTGTGTGTATCGTTATATTATAAATTAGTAATACAATTATAATTGCAACTAATATTCCAACTATAAAAATCAACTTTTATCCCCCTCCGTTACTAATAATTTCTTTTCATTTGGTCTAACGTGTTATTCATTTTGGTTGAAAATCCATTATTGTTGATACTATTATTTCTGATTGATGGTGGTGTATATTTTTCTTTTTTAGTATTTCCTATTCCATATACCATACCAGCTAAATTTTTTAAACTTTGTAAAAAGTCCTTTGTATAGCCTTTTAATGATATATCACATGTTACTAACCCATCTAAATATCTTAAATATGATTTCAAATCAAATGGTATTGTTATATGTTTTACATTTCTTCTATCAAATAGTTCTTTTCTAACTGTCATAGCAGCATCATTATATATTGAAATTCCTCCTATAAGTATTTCTTCTCTTATTTCTTTCGTTCTAATAAATTTATTTAATACAACTCTTGCTTTTGATTCTTCAAACATTCCTTTATCACTTAATTGTCTTAAAAATGCTGTAAGTGGTTGGATTGTTAATATATCCATTGATTGTACCAAATATATTTCTTGTGCATATTTGAAATATCTCATAGGTGTAGTAAAATCACAATCCATTAAAACAACTGTATGCATTTGTAATAAAGTTTCTAATATTGGTTCTACTGCTTTTAAATTTTCATCATCTTCAAATGGTGATGTATACACAGTTAAATTTTTGCTTTCTTGAATACCATTTGCTCTACCAGCTTTTAAGTTGTTCATTATATAATTTGACTGTTCTCTTAAATCATCTTCATTTTTTGTATAAATATAATATGCATTCCTATTATGTGTCAAATCTAATATTGCTGTATTTATTCCATTTGCAACTAATATTTCTGCTACATTATTAACTAAAAATGATGTACCATTTTTACTAGTTCCCAAAAATGCAACTAATTTTTGATTTGGCTTAATGATGCTATTTATATCTAGTTCAGGATATTGCTCTTCTTCTTTTTCATTAAGTTCTATTGGCATATTACTATTATTTTCTTGCTCATTTGAATTTCTTAAATTGTTCAATACATTTGTATATTGCTCTTCCATCTTTGTATTGTCCTCAAATCCTGGAAGCGTTGCTTCTTCTTCCTCTTCCTCATTTTCTTCCTCACTATTTTTAAATCCAGGCAATACTGTTTCTTCTTCATCTTCTTCAAAAGCCGGCATTTCTACTGTTTCTTCAGTAGTATCTTCAAATCCTGGCAATATTGTTTCTTCTTCCTCATTTTCAAATCCTGGTAATATTGCTTCCTCTTCTTGTTCTGGTTTTTGCATTTCTTGAATTATATCATTTTCTTCTGCATTTTTCCTTGGTCTTCCTCTTTTTCTTTTAGGTTGGTCAACATTTGGTTCTACTACAGCATTTTTTCTTGGTCTTCCTCTCCCACGTTTTACTGGTTGTGGAACTTCCTCTGGTATTGATATATTTTCATTTTCTCCTATATAATTTTCTGATTCTCCTTGTATGTTATCTTGTTTCATTACTTTGTTTGCAGCCATTACTTCGATTGGTTCAACATTATGGTGTTGTCTCACAAGAATTTTTCTCTTATTTTCCCCTATTGCAGATGGTATAACAACAGGTTCACTTGGTTTCTTAATTCTACTATTTTTTAATAGTATTTCACTTGTTCCAAGTTTTTCTTCTCTTTTCTCAACCCTTACTTGATTAGAAATTTTATTCGTATATGAATTTATTTGTTGATATTTTGGTGATTTCACTTCAAGAACTGCTCGTACATTTGATGGTAAGCATTTACTTATTACTTTTAATTGTGCATCATTATATTGACTTGCAATGCTATCAAAACTCTCTACATATTTTGCCTCGTCATTTCCTATTCTTTTATAATGTGCTAATATGTTTTGAATTTCTAATTCACTTACATCATTTTCATCATCTTTTTCATATGTTACATCTTCTGTATCTATCTTATAATAAATTTTTGCATCCTTTTTTGAACGTGGTCTTTTTATTAATTTACATACTTCACTTGCACTTCTATCATTTCCTAATAAAGCATCATATATCCCTATTCCAAATAGTTTTACTAATATTTGTTCAGATTTATTTCTTCTTTCTGTACATATTAATATTATTGGAATGTTTTCTCCTTTTGAATTTGATGCTTCATCACTAATACTGTCTAATCTATCAAATAAAAACTTATCCATTTGTTCATAATCAGTATTTACATACTGTTCCAAGTCTTCGCTTATTACTATTCTATCATATGTTTTATCTCTTTGTAATTCTTTTAATATTGCATTAAAGTAATAAACATTTTTATATGATATTATTTGTTTATATTCTGTTTGATATTTTTTAATTATTGCTTGTGATGTACTTTCATTACTTACTGCAAATAAAACTTTCATTTGTTACCCCCTTCCAAATTTTACTACTATTGCAAATGCAAGAGGTAAAATCTGGCATATTACTAATATAGTTACGAATGATATCATCATTACTAAACCTTTTTCCTGCGTGTCTAGTTTTCTTATTCCTATCACATATTGATATATTGCACTTACTGCAATTCCAAGAAAACATAATGGTATACTGTATATTCTTATTATGTTCAAAACATATGCTGTTAATCCATATGCATCTGAACCATATTTTTGTTTATATTCTTCTAATGTTTTTGCCGAATTTTCTTTAATTTTTATTAATTGACTTTCGTTTTGTTGGTCAATTATATTTTCTGCTGCATATACTTGGTTACATCCAAATATTACTATCATCATTAGTAATACAACAATTGCAACTATTCTCTTCATACCGCATTTCCTTTCCTTTCACTTGGTTCATATATTTTCTACCCCTATATCATACACTAGAATAAAAAAAATAGCAAGGAAATTCTTGCTATTTTTTTAATTTTTTGACTTTATTTTTTATTTAACCTTATTTATTATTTATTATACAAAAAAACATAAGCTTATAGGTAAAATTTGGTGCGTTAGCGGAGGACGTATTCAAAAAACGCCACACACAAACGCACCTTATTATCCGTTTCAAAACCAGTTATAGCAATAGTTTCAAATATGTGTATACACAAGTTGGTGTTTTTTTATCTATCACTATATTTTAAATTTAACATAACTTTTTTTATTTTGCAATAGGCTTTTAAAAGAAATTTGCCACCAGTGGCAAATTTCTTTACTACACCTCTATGACTTTTCTTAAGTTTTTTAACCACTCGAACCCTTCATTATCCAAATATTGTAGTTCTTCTATTTTAAAATATTTTACTTCTTCAAGTTCATCTTCTTGCAATTTGCATTCATTTATATTTACATTTTTTCTTACATAATATACTGTAAAATGTGCTTTTTCATTTGTATCCATACTTAGAAATTTTAAATCTTTTTTATCCAAAAAAACACCTATTTCTTCTAAAGTTTCACGAACACCTGCATCAAGCGGAGTTTCTCCCAAATCTACCTTTCCACCACAGATACCCCATTTACGAGGATTTGCTCTTTTTAATCTACTACGCTTTTGAAGTAAAATCTCATTGTTATCATTAATTATAACTACTCCAACAACTGATATATAATACCCTTTAGGTACATTATTAGGATTACGAACCTCAATATGTGTTAAAATTTTTCCTGTTTTATTTCCTTTTATATCAACTAGTTCGTGCTTTTCCATTATATTCCCCTTTTTTAAATAATAATATTTTTTATCAACGTCAATTTTTTACTTAGAATCCTTATAAAATAATTTATAGCCTTCAACTTGATTATCTTCAAATTTAACATACTCTCTAATTACTAAATTAACACACTCCAATAAATAATCTCTTTTTTCTTCTCCATCTAAATTACAACCACTTATTTTTTCGTTCATTGTTTTTTGTAAATGTTTTTCATCTCTTGAATATTCAAATACTTGTATATCAAAATAATTAGTATCTTTTTCTCGGCAAAATTTTCCCATCTTATTTATATTTATGATATAAAAACAGTTATTATCTATTCCTCGTATTTGGTAAACAGGTATTAATATATCCTTATGTAAAATATATAAATTATTATTTTCGTCAACACTTTTATATTCTTTACTATATTCATATTTAAAATCAGTTTTATTGTGTAATTTGTAATTAAAACTATAATTAGCAAAAATTATAAGTTCATCTATATTATCTAAATCATTTAAAGTATTTATTATGTCATTGTTTAATACGGGTAATTTTTTTAAAATTTCTTTTACATATCTTTTTTCTTCACCAATTATAAAACTTTCTACAAAACCAGATTCAAATCCTGAAAATATAATGTTCTCATCATTGGGCATCTTATCTAACAAAAATGTTTTTTCTAAGATCTGACTTATTCCTAGATAATTTTTTTCTCCGTTTAGAAGGTTTTACAATTTTTATGTTATTATATTTTTTCATTATGTTGTATAGATTATTATCTTTAATATAACATTCCATAAATTTCTTTGTAAAATCAATTTCTTTATCTTTACTAATATTAGTTTCTCTTAGATATCTTTTTCCATTTTCATCATATTTTTTTAACATATCCTCAAATTTTAATATTAAATCACTTTCTTCATTACACCCCAAACTCATAAATATATTTTTTAGGCTACTTTCATAGAATGAGACTAAATCTCTATCTATTGGTAATTCTATATGATTATGTTTAATACATATATTGCAGAATAAATTATTCATGTATGAGCCTGTATTAACAAAATGAGCACCATCTTGATTTAAGATATCATATTCTTCCCAGTTATCCCAATGATAAATACTATCAAAGTCTAATTTGTGTGCATTTAAGAAAGCTGATATTATATATTTAAATGATTTATCGTTATAAAAATTAATAATATCGATACTTATATCATTTTTTTGCTTTTCAAAAAGATATGAATCCATTACAAACAAATTACTACTACAATGCATTAATATTTCTTGTAACACATCTAATATGTGTTGTGGACCTATAATTTGTTTTATTTCTTGTTCTAAATTGCTAATAAATTTTATAAACTTTTTTCTAAACATATGATATCTTTCTACATCTTTGCTTACTAAATCATACATAATATTCACAATAACTTTATTTAGCAAAATTATCATATTTTTAGAAGTTTGATAATTTTCATTTCTAGCATTTTTCAATTCATAATAAATATAGTTTAAAATTTCAAATAATTCTAACTGTATTTTATTCATATCTAATTTTTTATTTTCATTTACTAAATATGTTAAATTTTGATACATGTTTGACATGTATTCAAAAGATATTAACTCGTGTTGTACATACGAATACAATAACATTTCATATATGCATGATGTTATTTCGTTAAATAGCAATTTATTTTCTAAAGTATTTGGATGATAACATAAATTGTATAATTCTTCTCTTATATATTCAAAATATCTAAATCCTCTAAAGGTATAAAGAGAATGAATTGATTTATATGCTTGCTCCAAAGTATAATTCTTATCAAGATTAGCAGTGATATTATCAACTATTGCTTTATAAAAATCCACATATACTTTTAAATTATTTTTAAGTTCTGTTACAGAGTGATTGCATATTGTTATTGTACATTTACTTTCTACTTCTTGAATCTCCTTCTTAACAATAATATCTAAATTGTAGTCTTCATATTTATATAAATTATCTAAAATAGATTTTATATTATCTAAATTGTCAATAACTTCTTTGTCAGAACTATCATAAAAAATCTTAGCAACAGGTGTTCCTGTTCTTGTAGTATAGCCTTCGCTTTGTAAAAATATTATGATTTTTTTTCTAGCTATTTTAGTTTCACTGTTTTCTTCACACACATCTTCTGTTTTTATATTTATTTGAGACATTATGCTTTTTAGATTATTTAAGTCCATTTTACTCAATTCTTTAATTAATAAGTTATCATCTGGCGGATATATATATTCTTTTTTATACATATCTGTATTTTCATAATGATAATTCTCGAAGTATATACCACATTCTGGAAAACTTTTATTTTTAGCAATGTTTTCAGCTGAATAAATATGCATGTTTAATGCTTCTTTTATTATTTTTCTACTTTCTTCCTTTAATTTTTTCGTAAAATAAATACTATCTGAAAATAGTCTTAATGTTTTTATATACATAATACCAATCAATGTTGCATATGTTATTATTAATAACCAATAGTAAATAAAATTTTGTATATAAAATAATGATACAAAAGAAACTATTTGAAAAATAGTCATAGGAAATATGTGAGATTGATTCATATAAACATTTGCTGTTAAAAAATCTTTACTATCAGAAATTTTTTGTGCAATAAAAATAGCTAATGGTATCATCAAAGTGGATAAAGCTAGATATATATCAAATGGTAACTCATCAATCTTTACATTACATCTTTTTATTATAAAAAAAGAAATAGGTATTATGGTGGCTGTAATAATAAGATAAAAATATGATATATAAATAAAATTAGCATAGCTTGGCGTATTTATATTTTTTGCAATCTCTTTTATCTTATTAAATACATTTGAAATATATTTAGATATCTTACTTTTTAAATTCTTGATACTTTCCATAATTACCCCTATTTATTACTATCATCAATTTCTATTTGTTTTCCATCCTCTGTATTAATATACATATTTAATTCTTCTTCAGTTGGTAATTTTTCTAAAACTTCTTTAGGTAGCATTTTGGAAATCTCATAAGATGAAACTCCTATTGGAGCATTAGTACTCTTTAAAGACCATTCCACTGATAATCTATCTTTTCCTTTACAAAGTAATAAACCAATAGTTTGATTATCATATTCTTTTCTAATAGTTTCATCAACTGCCGTAACATAAAAACTAAGTTGTCCTGCAAATTCTGGTTTAAATTCTGTATTTTTTAATTCAACAACTATATAGCATCTTAATTCTAAATGATAAAATAATAAATCTATATAGTAATCTTGATTTTCTGTTGATATTTTATATTGACTCCCAACAAAGCTAAATCCTTTACCTAATTCAAGTAATACATTTTTTATCTTTTCTAACATTGCATTTTCAATATCTTTTTCAATGTAATCATCTTTAATTCCTTCAAGCTCAAATATGTATGGATCTTTCATTATATTTCTTGCAAGTTCACTTTGTGGTAAAGGCAATTTTTCATTAAAATTTGTTAGTTTTTCTGCTAATACTTGTCTTTCATAAACTCCAGAATCAATTTGGTGCTCTAAAACAGTATGAGACCAACCATTCTCAAAACATTTTTCAGCATACCACTTTCTGATTTCTAAATCCTTTACTTTATCTAGTAATAGCATATTATGAGACCATGGTAATTTTGCCAATGCCGTTGGCAAAATTGATAAATCTTTATATTCTTCATAAAATTTTTTCATTCTTGATAAATTTCTTTCAGAAAATCCATCCGTATTTGGAAACTCTATCCTAAGAGAAGTTGAAAAATTCTTAATAAATTTATTCCCATAACTAGCATTTTCACTAACAATCTTTCCTAATCTAAAATACAACATTATAAGTTCACTATTAGCATGTTGCATCACATTGTATCTTGTTGCTAATATGTCTTGCTTTGCCTGTAATATTAAATTTTTAAAGTCTTTTTCTAGCATAAATTTTTTCACTCACTTTCTTTTTTGCTATTTAATTCAATGATTGAATTCCAGCAATTTTGCCAATGGTATTGGCAAAATTCATTAAAACTAATTTTACTATATTGTTGCTAGTTCCACAGTGTGGAACTACTTTTATAAAACAATTAAAACTTTTTTAATTTATTTAAAACTCAAACATCAAATCTATATTTTCACATTAAATTCCAATAATAATTTTTTAACATCTTCTGCTTGATTTGGCATAATTCTTCTACCTTTTATACCAATTTTGTTTGCTGTTTCATAGTTTTTTCCAGAGTCATCATCATCTATAAATAAGCACTCTTCTGCATTTAAATTATATCTATCCAAAAGTAATCTATACACTTTTTCATCTGGCTTTTTTACATGTTCATGTGCAGAAATAACAATTCCTGTACATAATGAAAAAAATTCATCATTTTTAAAATATTCATACGTTTGATTAGCCATATTGGACAGAACAAATAAATTGTATCCATTGTTCTTCAATATTTTTGCTATTTCAACAATATCTCTATTTATAGGTTGTTTTTTATACCACTCATGTAAAAACTCTTGTGTCAATTTTTCATATTTAAATTCATTTCTTTTATTTATTATTTCTATTGCTTCATCATTAGTAATATCTCCTAAATCCATTAAAGTCCATTCTGGAGCATGAAATATTTCATCATATATGTATTTTATCTCTTCTTCTTTTTCAGTAAAATTATTAATTATCTTCTTTTGATTATAATTTATAATTACATTTCCTAAATCAAAAATTATATTTTTTATCATTATCTTTTCCTTTCACAATTTATAAAACTTTATTTAATTTTATTTCAATATTTTTCTTAGCTCCCTCATCTTGTGTATCTTTCAAAACAAATTTGTCATATCCTCTTTTCACTAAAATTTCATAAGCATTCCATACCTCTTGTGGAATTTCCATTTTTATTTGCCACCCTTTTTCGTAAAATAATTTCATCCTCTGAACATCTCCAACCAAAACATTAATCCATTCATTTCCATTCCTTTTATAATATTCTTCACAACTAATATTTTCTGAATGAATTATAACATCATACTCTGGCATTATTTTCTTAAATGCTGCATAGGCTCTCTTTTCATCATATGGTTTACACACAACTATACATGATTTTATATTTAATTTTTCTTTTTCTATTAATTTTTTTGAAAACCTAAAATTATCTCCTGTATTTGTTGACTCTTTTTCTAAATATATATTTTCTCTTGGAACTCCTTTTTTTATAGCAATTTCTGCAAATTTTTCTGCTTCTGTTTCATTCCATAATTTATATGTAATTTTTCCTAAACCACCAGAAAATATTATTTTATTAGCATATCCTTTTAAATATAATTCTGATGTCACATTAGCAACATTTATATCCATTGATCCTAATCCAATAATACAATCTGAATGTTTAAGTTCGTGATTCATTTTCATATATTCCCATAGAATTTGAATAAAATTTATATCTTTCATAAATTTTAAACTCCTTTCGAATCTATTTGTAATAATGGCATTAAATAATTTCTTCTTGGGTTACTTAGTTTGTTTAATTCCTCTACTGCATTGTCTTTTTCTAAAAAGTACAATTTTTTAAATTCTACTTCTAAATTGTTTTCTTTTAAATATTCGTAATATTCTTCAAAATATTTTCTCATTTCTTCTACTGTCATTTTACTTTTCGCCTTTGAAAACAATTGAACCCCTGGTTGTTCATTATCTTCTGAAACATATAGATAACTCATTCTATTATACAAAATACTTTCTTTATCGTTCAAATTTATTTTTAATTCTTCCATTGCTTCTCTTTTTATCGTTTTCTCTACATCTATATTTTCACCAAATATATCTTTTTGATCAATTCCTCCACCTGTTACTTGTAACATAGTTGGATAAGAGGTATTTTCATCTAATTCTCCGACTATATAATAGCCGTCTATTGTTTCTAGTAAACAACCTGCACTTAAATTCTTACATTCATATTCTTTTTGACAACCAATTCTTTCTCCATATAAATAATGAGCATAATCGGATTTTTTACAAATTATTTCAATTTTATCTTCTTCGATATTACATTCCGAAACACAAAGTACTTCTCCATTCCATATGTTAGCACCTGTTTTTTTCATATTTTCAAAATTTTTGTTTATTTCTTCTTTTAATTTGATTGGCAATTCCATAATTTCATTTTTTAATGTAATTTTCATTTTTTTATTTTCAATTTTATATATCATAATTTTCTCCATTTTTAAATTTGCAATGTTGCATTGCAAATTTCGCATTTTTATTATTTATATCATAAAATCAGTATAAAAACAATTATTTCCAGAAATTAATATAAAAGAGATTGCCACTTTTATATATAACAACCTCTTTGTATTATTATCTGTTTAATTTTCTATCCTTTTTCTTTGTTTTAGTAATATCTTCTTGAGCTCTCTTCATTTGTGTTTCAATTTTTATAACTTCTTTAACTTTTGGTGTATCTTCTAAAATATAATTTGCTATTTTTAGATTTTTTCTATACTTATTTAGCTTAGTAGTACATTCATCTCTCTTTGCTTTATATTCCTTTATTAAGTTTTCATCTGCGCAATTTCTTAGCTTATTTCTATATTTTTGTCTTAAATTGGTAACACTTTCTATATCTTTTTCAGTTTGTGAAATATAATTTTTTACATCATCTAATGTTTTAAATTTTTCTGTCACAATAAGTCTAATTTCATTAGAATATCGTTGCATTTTTCTAACTTCTTGCTTCATTTCTGGAGATAATGGTTTGTAATTTTCTCGTTTCGGCATTAAGCCTAATAAATGAAATAGTAATATAAAAAGTATATCAATTCCACTCATTTTACTAATATCTTTTAAATTTCCTTTATATTTATAAACTTTATATTTTGTATAATCCTTTTTTGGTTTTATCAATTTATAATATTCATCTTGCACATAACATGGATTTTGAAAAACTCTTTTTGCAATATTTTTCGGCAAATACTTTTCTCCTAACTGATACATTCTTACTGCTTTTTTATCATTCATTGAACGAATTGTAGGATATTTTCTATTATTATCATCATTTATAATATAGCCTTTTTTATACATTAACTTTTTAAATTGCGAATAGCTTACGCATATTTCCATTGCTTCGTCCATAGCTTGTCTCATTAGATTATATTTGGTTCGCTCACCTCTTTTCTCTGCGAAATATATATTTCTTGGCGTTTTCCCTTTTGGCTTTTCAATAACTGTTAGTCCATATTCTTTACATAACTCATCTGATAACTCTCTGAAATGATAATATGCTCCTTTATTACAATTAAATTTTTTACCTGTAAACATATTAACTGAATTGACTACAAAGTGATTATGATATGTGCCCGTATTAAAATGTGTTGCAACTATTACTTGATGCTCCCTCCACATTTTTTCTGCCAGTTCTACTCCTATTTTATGTGCCAATTCTGGTGAAACCTCTCCAGTTTTGAAACTTTGATATGCATGATAAGCAATATTTCCTGTAGATTTATCAAATCTATTCTGTACTGCTGTCATTTCTTCATAGGCTGTTTCTCTATTACAATTTACTCCAGTTACATACATAATTTTTTCATTTTTATCAATAGTTTTCTCATCATTTTCTGCATATTTTAGTACCTGTTTCATATCAGAGAAGATTGTTTTTTCTGGATTCTTTGCATAATTTACTACACGAGAAAGACTATCTTTAATTGCCCATATTTTCGTTGTTGTCATTGTCATCACCATCTTTTTTGTAATTGTAAATGTCTAAGAAATCACTTTGCATTTTTGCTATTTTCTCTTTTATTTCTTCATTATTCATATAAGGAAATTCATTTTTTAGTTCAACAATTCCTGCATAAATTTTACGAAGTTCTTCATCTGGTATTGCATAAATTTTTTGTTGTAATCCAACTTTTCTTAAATAAGATGATAATTTCAAGTTAGCCTTTTGGGCATTTTTCTGTAATTTTTTCTTTTCATTTTCACTTACTCTAACGTTAATTCCTATTGTTCTATTTCTCATATTTTTCCACATCCTTTTTCAAAAATTTTAGTTCATTTTTTATAAAAAGTCTTTTTATTTTGCTTTTAATTTTTTCTAATTTTAAGATAGGGGTTATAGGGGGCAAAGTCCCCTTTCATCATAAGATGTCGGATTTGTGGCAATACAAATCCTATGCTCGCTACACTTATAGACATCAAATTTGTATATACATTTCGTTCTGTAGTTCTACTAGCAATTTCTTATACATAAATTAGTTCATTAAATACAATTTCCTCTGCTTCATTTTTAAAATTGTTCATCATTCCTACCCAATATAATTGATTAGTATTTTTCATTTCTTCTGTTAAATTATTTTCCTTTTTTAATTGCTCAACTATAATGTCAACTCTTGCTTGTGCTGTTTCTTGTATTTCTTTTAAATGCTTATTGAGAATTTTGTTCATACACATTATTATATATTCTGCTTTCTTATTTTCTTTTAAAAATTTTAGTCTTAATCTTCCGTATTTATTTAAAGTGATTTTTTCTTCTTTTTCTAAAACTAAATTAGGAATATAGTAATCACCAACTAATCTATATTCAATTCCTGTTCTTTCATCAATATAACTTTCTTTTAATTCTTTGTTTTCCATAATTTCAATTCCTCAATTTACTAAATTTTTTAACTAACCTTTTGTCGTTCTTTGACTCTAATTGCTCCAACAATTCTATTTGCTTTTTTCTGTGGTAACTTTTTATCATCTGTAATTAGTTCAACTAATTTAAAAAGCTTTTCTCCATTTTCATTTATTTCATCTATTGTAAGATATTTTTTCTGATAACCTTTCTTTGGGTCATCTAATCTTGCAATCTCGTAATAAGATACTTCATAATAATCATTTAATTTGTCGATATAATCTTGTAATTTTTGCTTGTCCATCATAATTGTTGTTCTAACATATTTACCTTTTTCATCTGCAATAGTCATATCAAACATTCCGTTTTGCATTAATTTATATACTGCTTCTATAAATGTTTTTCTTAATTTCATATTGACTAATTTGTAGTTTCCTTTTTTATCTTTTTCAATAGTAATACTTTCCAAAAACTTTGATATAAATTCTTGCTTTTCTTCTTTGCTTTTATTGTTCCATTCTGCTATCAGCATATCGTAAAATTTATTAGAACGAATTAACTTTTCTTTTTCCACATCTCTATCTGCCATTAAGTGTTGTGGAGAAAAAGTTTGCTTATTTAAATCAATGGCTTCAATTCGTTTTTGTTCAAGCAAATTCAGCTTTTCATCAACTTCTTTATATTCTTTTGAAAATTCCTCTACATTAACAATTTCTCTTAAATATGCTTCTTTTATTCTGTTCTTTCTACTTTGTAATGATGATATTTCTTTATCTAGTTTGGCTGTATTTCGTTCTTTTTTATCTGCTAAAACAGGATAAAAGTATTTCTTTACTGTCATATCATATTCAATTAAGTCTATTATCATTGGCATTACCTGTTCTTCAATTAGATCTTCACGAAGATAAATTTTACAATCTGTACAATGGTAATACATATATTTTTTCTTTTTACCACCAGTTCCTTTACATTGCATTATTTTGCCACATTTTGGACATATCATCTTCTGCATAAATATATAAACTCTATCTCTACAATATGCTCTTTGATTTTTCTCTTTTTGAATTTGAACATCTTCAAACATTGCTCTTGTTATTATTGCTTCTACAACATTAGGATATATTACAGGCTCTTTTCCTTGTTCTTTTGCAACTCTTTTAAATCTTTCATAATCTCCTACATAAATTCTGTTATTGATTATTTTTTCGATTTTAGAATCTTTCCATTTCATTGGACTTAAAACCTTTTCTTTGTTTAGGATATTAGCTATTGTTTGATAACTTTTGCCTTGTAAATACAGATTAAATATTCTAATAATTATATCTTTTGTAGTTTCATCAATTATCACTTTCTTTGTTTCATCTCTTTTGTAACCTAGTGGGCAAGTTCCGTGGAATATGTCCACATTTTATAGCACCTGTTAGACCGAATTTTGTTCTTTCGCTTACTATTTCAATTTCTAATTGTGATAAAACAGTTAGCATACGGACAAAAAATCTACCGATTAGCTGTACTAGTATTTACATCATCGCGGTCGCAAACAAGATAGCAATGATGTGTTTCTAAATCTGATATTAATACCTCTAAATCTCTTACAGACCTTGTAACTCTATCTAATTTATATGCAATAATATAATTGATTTTACCTGCTCGCATATCTTCTAGCATCTGCTGAAAAGCTGCTCTGTGTTCCATATCTTTGGCTGATATTCCTGCATCCTTATAAACTTTGTAAATCTTATAGTCCTTATACTCACAAAGTTGTTTTAACTTTTCCTCCTGTTCTCCTAAACTAAATCCTTCCCTTGCCTGATCTTCTGTACTTACACGAATATAAATTCCTGCAACTTTTCTTTCTTCATTCATTACAACATTACCTCCTTCTTTTAATGAATAGTAGAAAGACACCAAAAAAGTGCCACATAGCATATCAGCTTAGCTATTGACACTTTAAAGTTTTTATTTATTGTTTTAACTATCTCTATTTTTCTTTTAAATATAATTAATAAATCAATATAGTACATTTTTAAAAAAACTCTAAAATATCAGATGCCTTGCTTCTCTATGTTATGTATTCATTAAATTTTGATAGTGGATATTTATTTTCCAAACTATCTATGTAAAAGTAATCTTGCTCATTAAAGAATAAGTACAGTTTATCTTTAATAATTACTCTGTGTGGCTCTACATACGCTAAATTAGTATGTTCCACAATTCTTAAGGTACCATTGATAATTTCTGGTTTAACCTTTTTCATTTTGCAAGTCCATTCAATTTTAGAGAGTAATTCTTTACTCATATTGATTTCTTTTTTAATTATATGTAACATAATACCACAAAAACCTCCTTTTTTCAATATTTTGGGTCAAAAAAAGACCGTTTCTTTTGAAACGGTTTAAGATTTTTGTGTTCATCAAAATTTTTGTTATCTTGAAACTAAGTTGTATCAAGACTTTCAAAAAGTTCGACGAAAACTTGCCTTGGTGCCTCGAACGGGAATCGAACCAGTGACACAGGGATTTTCAGTCCCTTGCTCTACCAACTGAGCTATCGAGGCATTTTGTATACGTTTACAAATTAACAAAAAAATGGCGACCTGGAACGGGCTCGAACCGTCGACCTCTAGCGTGACAGGCTAGCGTTCTAACCAACTGAACTACCGGGCCAAATGTGGTGGGAACAACAGGGCTCGAACCTGTGACCCTCTGCTTGTAAGGCAGATGCTCTCCCAGCTGAGCTATGCTCCCACATGCCTTTATCGCTCTATCGAAGTTCTGTTGAATTTCGAATATCTCTCAGCGACAGATATTATCATACTACAACTTGTTCCAAATGTCAACACTTTTTTGAAATTTTTTTCATTTTTACGAGTGACATCACGAACATTTGCGACAAGGCCTTTAAAAATCTTTATTCTTTGCTGTTTTTCTCTGCAATCAGCTTTTCAAGGTCATCCTTTGTAAAGACATATTTCTTATTGCAGAAGTGACAGGTTGCAACGGCAACACCCTGTTCATTGACCATAGAACGGATATCGTCATCGCTGAGGGTACAAAAATAATTTTCAAGCTTTTCTTTTGAACAACCGCAAACATACTTAACAGGGTTTTCGTCAAGCACTTCAACCTCAAAGCCTTTGAGGGCTGTTTTGCAGATATCAAGAATACTCATACCCTTTGCAAGCATAGTTGTAACGGGTTCAAGCTCTGCAATATTCTTTTCAAGCTTGTCAATAACAGTATCGTCTGCACCCGGAAGAAGCTGAATAAGCAATCCGCCTGCAAGCAAAACCTCGCCGTCCTCTTTGTCAATCAGCACACCCAAGGCACAAACTGTAGGAATCTGTTCGCTTGTTGCGTAGTAGTTTGCAATATCCTCGGCAATTTCACCGCTGACAAGCTCAACCTGACCTATGTACGGATCGCCTGAACCGTAGTCACGCATAACATTTAGCATACCTGTTCTGCCGACTGCTTTTGCAACATTGATTTTGCCGTTTTCGTAATATTCCGTCGGGCAGTCTGCATTGCCGACATAGCCCTTTACATTGCCGCTGCTGTCGCCGACTGCGATAACGGGACCGAGTTCACCGTCACCCATTACACGAAGGTTGACTGACGCATCTTTCTGTTTGAGCATATCGCCCATAATTGAGGTTGCACACAAAAGTCTGCCGAGTGCGGCTGTGGCACTGCGTGAAAGATGGTGAATCTTCTTTGCGGTAAAAACTATGTCAGAGGCATCAACACAAGCCGCCATAATCGCACCGTCAGATGTAATACAACGAATTATTTTATCCATATCGGTTATCCTTTCGATTCATTAAACTCTTTGTTGCGTGATTTTTTCATCCTTGCAACATAAATTGCCCTCTGTTCATCCGCTTTCGGGCTTTCAAGGGTAAGGTCGCCGTAAACAGCCTCTACTTCAAAACCTGCATCTGTGAGCATTTTTCTGATTTCATCATCTGTATAGGCTCTTTCCGAAAAGCTTTCGGACGAACGATAATACACACCGTTTTCTTCCTCAAAGAAATCAAGGTCGATTTTTACCTTGTTATCATCTTCGGGAGTGTTTTGCCATACGCAGAAAACGCTGTCGTTTTCATACACAAAGGTATTATCCGCAAGAACATTTTTATGCTTGTACACCGTGTTGACATCAAAAATAAACAGACCGTCATCGTCCATAAAAAGTCCCACACGGTCAAATGTCTTTGCAACATCTTCAATTTTTGTAAGATGATTTATGCTGTCGAGAGTACACACACAGGTATTTATTGTACCATACAAGTCAATACTCTGCATCTTCTGCCTTAAAAACAAGATATCAAGCCCTTCTTCGGAGGCACTTTGCATTGCCTCGCTGAGCATTTCCATACTGTAATCAATTCCGAAAACATCCACGCCCCGCTTTTTCAAAAGTCGGGTAAGAGTTCCCGTTCCGCAGGCAAGGTCAAGCGTTATGCCCATATCATGACCGAAACTTTCGGCAAGCTTCAAAATATAGTCACAGCGTTTTTCATAGCAGGCGTCCTGCATAAGTCCGTCATAAAATCGGGCAAATGACAAATAGCTCGGCATTACTCTTTTTCTCCGTTTTTAATTCGGTCAAGCACAAGCGTGTAGCCGTATGTATCGTTGTCAAACAACGCTCTTTTCACTCGGCTGATAGTTGCGGTTGACGCACCTGTTTCCTTAACAATTTCGGTATATACTTTTTTTTCGGTAAGCATTTTTGCAACAACAAGACGCTGTGACATGGCTTTAAGCTCTGCACTTGTGCATAAATCTTCAAAAAAGCGATAGCAATCTTCCTCGTTTTCAAGAGAAAGAATTGCCTTGAATAAATAGTCGGTAGAATCATTTTTCAGCTTTGAATTCAAAACCGTTTCCTCCTTAATTTTGTTTCCGTAAATTTTGCAAGCAATATGTTTTCATACACTAAAATTTTAACACACAAAAGTATGAAAGTAAAGTAAAAACTGCTTTTTCGTCTTTTTTTACGAAATTTGCCTGTGATTTTTTACACATAAATTTATGCAAACACAAAACAGCCGTCCGACTGAACAGCTGTTTTGCACTTACGGTTAAATGTTTTTCTTTATCGTATCGAGAGCGCCTTTTTCAATACGGCTGACCTGTGCCTGTGAAATTCCTATTTCAGCCGCAACCTCCATCTGAGTTTTGCCACGGAAAAACCTCATTGAAAGAATCCGCTTTTCCCTGTCCGAAAGATTTGTAATTGCCTCTTTTACGGCAATTTCTTCAAGCCATGTTGAATCGTCATTCTTATCGCCTATCTGATCCATTACATATATAGTATCGTTTCCGTCCGAAAACACGGGTTCATAAAGCGACACCGGCTCGACAATTGCCTCAAGCGCAAGCACCACCTGTTCCTTTGGCATCTCCATAATTTTGGCAATTTCTTCAACAGTCGGCTCACGGTTATTTTTATTTGTGAGCTGTTCTTTTATCTGCATTGCACGGTAAGCCGTGTCCCTCATTGAGCGTGAAACCCTGACTGAGTTGTTGTCACGCAGAAACCGTCTGATTTCACCGATTATCATAGGCACTCCGTAGGTGCTGAATCTTACATCAAGCGTCGGATTAAAATTGTCAATCGCCTTGATAAGCCCGATTACACCCACCTGAAACAAATCGTCTGGATTTTCGCCCCTGTTTGTAAATCTTTGAATTACGGACAGCACAAGCCGCAAATTTCCGTTAATCATCTTGTCTCTTGCCTTTTTCTTTTCGGCAGGCGAACCGTTTTTGATTATATTAAGCAGTTCCCGTTTTTCGCTTTCTTTAAGCAGTTTAAGCTGTGATGTGTTTACTCCGCAGATTTCAACTTTTCCGTATTGCAAAGAATTACCCCCGAATCTGAATTTTAATCGGTTTTGTCTTTACAATAGTTATTGACGGTTTTATCGCTTTTATACTTTGAGTAATTTTTTTAAAAAGTTTTCTAAACTTTAAAATTGTACATTGACAATGGTACAATCAAATGGTACAATTTAAGTGTAGAATTAGCCATGTTATACAAATTCGCATATAAATCATTAAAAGGAGGACGGCTATGTTTACAATTGATTTCACAAGCCGTGTGCCGATTTACGAGCAGATTTGCAACAATGTAATCAGACTTGCATCGGCGGGTGTGTTCAAATCGGGTGACAGACTGCCGCCTGTACGAACGGTTGCAAAAGAAATCGGAGTAAACCCGAATACCGTTGCAAAGGCATACCGCACGCTTGAAATTGACGGCTACATTTACTCAACTGTCGGCAGAGGAACATTTATGACCGACAAGCTGACAAAAGACACGGCATACAGAGATATGGCTCTGAAAGCATTCAGAGAAGCCACCAAAAATGCAGAACTGTACAGCGTTCCCCGCCAACAGCTTATTGACATTATTGACGCCATATACGAAGGAGGCGGTAAGAATGATTGAGGTTAATCACATAACAAAAAGGTTCGGTAAGGTAACTGCCGTTGATGATTTTACGCTCGACATAAACCGAGGCTCCGTACTCGGCATTGTCGGAAGCAACGGCGGCGGAAAATCAACACTTCTGAGAATTTTGTCAGGTGTGTTTGATGCTGACAGCGGTGAAGTTAAAATCAACGGTCAGAACATTTATAACAATCCGTCTGTTAAGGGCGAATGTTTTTTTATTCCCGATTTTCCGTATTTTTCAAACAGTGCAACACTCGAAAACACGGCATATCTTTACCGCAGTCTTTACCCGAATTGGAACGAGAACGCTTTCAAACAGTTTTGCTCCGTGTTTCCTATTGACCCTGATGCAAAAATAATTGATATGTCAAAAGGTATGCAAAGACAGGCGGCTTTGATATTGGCGATTTCAACCTGTCCGAGATATCTTTTGCTTGATGAAATTTTTGACGGACTCGATCCGGTTGTCCGCCGTCTTGTAAAGAAAATTCTCATTGACAATGTTTCCGCAAACGATATGACCGTAGTCATTGCGTCACACAATCTGCGTGAGCTTGAAGAATTGTGCGACAGAATCTGCCTTATCCACAAGGGCAAGTTGCTTCTTGAGCGTGAAATTGACGAAATCAAGCTTGGACTCCGCAAGGTTCAGGTTGCGTTCACGGAAGTTCCCGACAATTCGTTCTTTGAAGAAATCAATGTTATCAATTTGTGGAGAAACGGAAATATATTCAACCTTACAATCAGAGGAACGGAAGATGAGTTTATGCCAAAGCTTGAGGAGCGTAAACCTCTTTACATTTCAGCCGTTCCGATGACATTGGAGGAAATTTTTATAAGTGAAATGGGGGCAGCAGGTTATGACGCAGAAAACATCATTTAAAAGCAGAATGAAACAGGCATTTTCATTCTTTCGCAGTGACCTGAGAGCCTGTACTCCGTTGCTTGTGGTATTCGGACTTATCTCGGCTGTAACGGTTGTAATCTGCTACACAATATGCGTTGTGCTTGGCGAGGACATGACCTTTACAGGTACATTGTCAAGTCTTAATTTTCTCGGAGTTACGAACTCAGGCACAGGCATAATCGAGATTTTCCAGTATTCATCGGCAAACCTCATTTATCTTATTTCAATAATATTTACAATCATCTACACGGTGCGAATTTATTCGTATCTGCACAATAAACGCAAGGCTGATTTGTACGGTTCTCTGCCGATTGGCAGGTCAACGCTGTTTGTCACAAAAACAGCATCGGCATACCTCATGTCAATTATCCCGACATTATTTTTCCTCGGAGTGATTTCAATTATCACGGTCTGCACGGGAAATTCCGTAATAAGCGAGCTTAGTTCGATGTTCCTCAAAACATGTCTCGGAACACTTGCATCAATCTCGTTTTTCGGTCTTATTGCAATTTGTTGCGGAACAATGCTCAACTCCGTGCTTATGTTCATTGCGGTTTGCGTGGCTTATCCGCTTTCCGCAATCTTCATCAAAGGCATTGTTGTGGGTTGTTTTGACGGCTTTTATGTCGGCATTTTCAAAGACAGCATTATCATGAACGCACTCAATCCGCTTGCCGCATATGACGGAATCAACATTATTTACTGGCTGATTTTCTCGGTTGCTTGTATTGTTCTCGGTGCTTTTCTTGCAAAAAAGAGAAAAGCGGAAAGAGCACAGTCGGCATTTGCATTCCACCTTCCATGCTACATAATCAAGGTACTTGTTTCGTTCCTTGCAGGTATGTTCCTCGGTGTGCTTTTTGCCTCGGTAAATGTTCTCGGCGGATATGCGGGTTTTGTTTTCGGATTTATTCTTGCAAGCGTTCCCGTTTACATAATCGTTCATCTTATTTTGTACAGAGGCTTTTCAAAGCTTATCAAAACTTCGATTCCGCTCGGTGCGTTGATTATTGTAAGCTGCGTCGGTGTTGCTCTCTGCTGTTTTGACGCATTCGGCTACAATGAGTATGTACCTAAGGTTCAAGATGTGAAGAGTGCAGGATTCTATGACGCAAATTCAAACTATCAGGCAAAAGGCAGTGCTGTCGGCAAAAACCTTAAAGATATGGCTGATGATATTACAGACAAAGACACAATCGCAAATATCCTGGAGGCACATTACAAACTTGTAGACAACCGCAATTATTCGGTAAAGAACAAGTTCAAAAACACTTGGGTTTCAATGTTCAAGGACAATGTTCCTGTATTCAGCGAGATTTCAAAAAATCCCGATTACGCATTTGCCTACACTCTCAACAACGGTAACATCGTTACAAGAACATACAGCTCTGCATCGGCTTTTGAAGAAACAGAGAGCTATCTTTCAAGCTCCTACAACGAACTTGACACATCCGACATCATTTATTCAAAGGGCTATATCAAGGCATACAGTCCGCTTGTAAAAGCTGATTACAAGGATATTAACACATTTATCGTTGCAGGCTTTGACGGCAAAGCAACTGACGATAAGCATCCTGATTTTGTATCAAGCAAAATTATTTATATTGATGATGACGGAACAGTAGGTTATTCTAAAAATTACAAAAATACAGCCGAAAAAATTAAAGAGGCTTTTCTCAAAGACCTTGATAATTGCAGTGACGAGGACTTTGCGAAAATAGATCAAATGACCGAGTATGCAGATCATGCGCTTGATGTTGCCTATGTCAATTACGGTTCATACGAAAGCTTTATAGAATCCGAACCCGATGCTGTATGTGTGATTGCGATTGCAACAGGCGATGTTAATTCGTATTACGATGGAATAAGAAATATGGATTCTTACAACGGCAATACTGCTGCAAGAACACAGGTTGTTTATACTGTTCCCAAAAGCTTTAAAAACACTATAAAAGCGTTGCAGGAGCTTGGTATTCTGAACAGCAAGCTGTATATGGACAAGGATTATCTGCCGGGTGATTCAACATCTTATAAGGAATACACAGGCGAATATTACTACGATGATTACACCTCCTCATCCGATTTGTATGACTATACAGACGATTCTTATATTGACGACAGTGAATATTGATACAGGCATTACACTACAGGAAAGCAGGATTTTAAATGGAACTTTACAACGGACGACCAACCGACTTAACAGGCAGAGAAGACCGTGAAATCAGAGTATATGACCTTCTCGACAGCCTTGGAATTGAATATCAGCGAACCGACCACGGACACGCTGACACAATGGAGGCTTGCAACGAGATTGACGCTGTGCTTGATGTGCTGATTTGCAAGAATCTTTTTCTGTGCAACAGGCAGAAAACCGACTTCTATCTTCTTATGATGCCGGGTGACAAACCTTTTAAAACAAAGGAGCTTTCAAAGCAAATCGGAAGTGCAAGACTTTCGTTTGCGACTCCCGATTTTATGCTCGAATTTCTCGACATCAAGCCGGGTGCGGTGAGCGTTATGGGGCTTATGAATGACAAGGACAACCGAGTAAGACTTCTTGTTGACGAGGATGTTCTCAAGGGCGAATATGTCGGCTGTCATCCGTGTGTAAACACCTCAAGTTTAAAAATCAAAACAGCCGATGTTTTCGGAAAGTATCTTGATGCGGTTCACCACACCGCAACAACCATAAAGCTTATCGGTGAAGATTAAGTATAGAAATCATTAAAGTATTAAACGGCAACGGGATGAATTTTTCCGTTGCCGTTTAATTTTTTACAGAACATAACTGCCCCCGAACCTTTGAAAGATTCGGGGGCAGTTGTCTGAATATTAAGAAAAATGAGTGTCAATTATTTGATTTACTTTTCAATCTTTCTTCTGTAGCAAACGAACATTGCACCGCTTGCAACGAGCATTACAAGTGCAACCGAAACAGCAGTCATCGGGTTGCCTGTCTGAACTGCACCGTTGCCGCCTGTTGCAGATTTTGTTACTGTATCCTTTGTTGCAGTATCTTTTGTTGAAGAAGTTACGGCAGACTTTGATACATTGTATTTTACTACAAACGAAAAATCAACATCTGTCATATATTCTTCATCCTCGTCAAGGCCAAGGAGTTCATTTACATCAATTTGGCAACCAACTTTAAACTTCTGATCCTTATCATCCGGGAAGTCAACACATACATCATCAACATAGATATCTTCTGTACCGTCAAATTTGATTGTATAAGTTTTGCCTGTTACGATATCCTTAACAACAACTTCCATACCCTTGTAGTCAGGAGTAAAACCGTAAATCGGCTCATCATCATAATCGTAATCAGCCAAATCTACGATATCAGCCTTTGTGTAGTTCACCTTTTCGGGTGCTTTTACAGAAACCACTTCGTAACGGTCATTGTCATCGGGTAAATCGGGATTAAACGGATCGTCAAGATATTCAAGCATAATCTTATAGTTTGTCTGTGCATCCTGATATGATACATTTACAGTATACTCTCTGTAAATCATATCAACTAAAACTTTAAGAGCTTTTTCAAGGAGTTCATAAAACTCATCTTCGGTCATATCTTCTGTAAACTCAGGCATATTTTTCTCATATTCAATCAATGCCTTAATTACTTCGCCGTAATTAAACGGATCAGCAAGCTCAGCTTTGCAGTCCTTAGCATCAACCTTTTCGGTTGTACCGTCACTGTAAACAGCTTCAATTTCCATACCTGTAAGGTCAAGTTTGAGTTCAAGATTGAACTGACTGAAATACTTGATTAGACTTTCTTCTGTTGCATTTTCGTCTGCGATTTTTGATAAATCAATATCCGGTTCAATCACATCCTCTGATGTGTATGTAAGCTTGTCGGGGAGCTTTGTAATTTTAAGCTCTGTTACCTTTTTTGCCTCATCGGGTGACGCTGTGTCGTCTGTCTGTGCAAACGCTGTGAACACGCATTAAAATGCAAGCATCAAAACGATTGCAAGAGATAATACTCTTTTCATAAATTTTTCCTCCTGAAAACTAAAAATCATTGTATGATAAATGTATATACAATCACAACGCTATTGTAGCACACTATTTTGCAAAAATCAACTGTTTCAACAAATAATTGTCGCAAAAATTCTTCACTTGCTGTTTTTTATGAATTTTTTATATAGTATATTATTGCATTTGAGATTTAATTATAATTGTTCAAAATAAATTTGTATTTATTGCAAATTTTCTATTGTAAAATTCTGTCATTGCTGATATAATTGTAGACGGAATCAAAAGATTACCGAATACCCGAAAATCGGCATAAAACCTACCCAGCAAATATGGTGATTAAATTGAAAATTCTGCTTAATCCAGACAAAGAAATTGTAAAAGAAGTTCGCAAACAGCTTATACGCACGGGCGGTTATTGTCCGTATATGTTAATCAGAAGCCCTGCAACACTGTGTATGTGTGAGGATTTCAGGGCAAAAATTGCCGATCCCGAATTTGAGGGATACTGCCATTGCCTGATGTATTATAAACAAAAATAGAATTTTATACATAACAAAATAACAAAAATCGGAACAGCCGTGATTGGGTTTACGGCTGTTCCGATTTTTTAGGCAGAAAAACTCAATCAAGTGAAGTAAATCTGAACTTAAATGTTATAATCCCGTTTTCAAATTCGGCTTTATATTTGAATCCATGCATTTCAAGGGCGGATTTTACTATTGAAAGTCCTATTCCGCTGCCACTCTTATTATCTCCCTTTGCGGCTCTGAAATAAGGTTGCCACAATTTTGAGAGATTTTCCCTGTCAAATGACGAGCATTGATTGCTGATTGACAATACATCATCCGAAACATTAATTGTGATATCCGAACCGTAATCGGAATATTTTTCGGCATTGTCAATCAGATTTTCAAGCACCGTTTTAAGCATGGCAGGGTCAGCCTTTATTTTTGCCTTTGAGTTGTAAATAAAAATAATTTCGTGTTCTGTGTGAACATAATAATTTTCAAGAATTTTCTCAATAAACGGTTTAAAGTCAAATACTTCGCAATTCAGCTTTAATGCGGGCGAATCGAATCGTGACAAATCGAGCATTCTGTGAATAAGAATGTCCATTTCCTCGGTCTGTTGCTGAATGATTTCTATGTTGTGAAGTTTCTTTTCGGTGTCTTCCTCATTTTTAAGATTTTCCGCAAAACCGCCTATGACAAACAAGGGGGTTTTGAGATTGTGCGCAATTGCATTTGTCATTTCAAGACGGGTTTCCTCCTGTGCGGTTCGCCTTTTAAAATCTTTCCACGAGAAAATTTCAACCGTAATCACCACCGCCATTATCGTAAACGCAACGGCAAATACCGTTATAAACTTCCATAGGCAATCATCAAGCAGATTTATTTCTTTTAAAGAAGTAATATGAAATACTCTTGTAACCTCTTTATATTCATTCGGCGAGTTGTTTATCATATGATTTTCGGTATAATAAAGGGAATCTCCCATTAATACATAATATTTAAAAATCCCGTCAGGAACTGCCCCAGTCTCATCATAGATGTCTGTAAACAGACTGTTGTCACTCAGGATGTCACTCAGGATTTTTTCAACATCTTTTTGGGAGTATTTCGGTTTGCTTTTTCCAAGGAAAAAGTCCTTATCAATTATATTGCGGTGCATCTCGTCATTTTCAAATTGTTGGGATTTTAATTCTTCTTTGGTCAAGTAATTGTATTTTTTTAGGTCAAAGCTGTACTTTTTGATTGACTCGTCCTGAACATACCAGTCATTTTCTTTATTGCTTTTTACGATTTCGAGCTGACTCGGCACATAACCGTACTTTGCCGATCCGTAAAATTTTTTGCAAATTAAAAGATAATAGTTTCCGTCTTTGTCGGCAGGTGTGTTAAGATAATTACAAATTTCTTTATACTCATCATCGCTGAGCAAATTTTTAAGTACATCAAACCTAATATAATTTTCTGTACCCATATCCAATATTCCGCCGTTGATATCATTATAATGGACAGTCAGTACATTGTCTGTCGTAATCGTCATATCGTTATCATAGGTTAATTGAAAGTATGTATTGCCCTTGTCAACATTTTCATTAATCAGCGCCACATACTCATTGTAGGAATTATTCGGACTTGTTACGATGCCGTTTTTAATATAGTCCATCTTTGTATTCAGTTCATTTACTGCGTTGGCTATGAGTAAATCCCTTGAACTGTTCAGTATTGCAAGAGAGGTAAGAACCGTTCCCAGCAGACACACAATTATTGTTACGGAAATTATAATGTAATGAAACTTTTTTCGCCGTTTGATATATCTTGATTTCATTTTTTATCCTCCGCCTTATACCCTCGCCGTATTACCGTTTTCAAAACAGACGCATTTTCGCCCAATGCTTTTCGGATATTTTTTATATGCGTGTCAAGCACTCTTTCATCAATCATTGTGTCATAGTGCCAAACGGCTGTGATGATTTTTTCACGGGACACAACGCTGTTTTTATTCTCTAACAGAATTTTAAGAATAGCATATTCCTTTGCAGTAAGGGTTACTTCTTCACCGTCGGACACAACAACACCGTTGTTCGGATTGAGCGAAACATTTCCCACCGTAAGCAAATTGTGCCGTACAAGTCCTTTTGAACGCTTGATGAGGGCTTTCACCTTTTCATAAAATACGGGCAGAGCAATCGGCTTTACAATGTAATCGTCACAGCCGAGAGCGTAGCCGTTGAGCATATCCGCCTCGCTTGTTCTTGCCGTGATGAACATAATCGGCACATCGCTGTATCTGCGGATTTCTTTGCAAAGCGTAAACCCGTCCATTTCGGGGAGCATTACATCAAGGAGCAAAAGGTCATAGCTGTTCTCATATGCCTTATCAAGTCCCTTTAAGCCGTTTTCCGCAAGGGTGATATTAAATTTTTCTTTATCTCTTTTTGAAAAATATTCGACAAGCATTTCACGAATATTTTTATCGTCCTCAACCAAAAGAATGTTGTACATTTTCCTCACCGTACTTTGATTGTAATACATTAATCTGAAGTTGATATGTAGATTTCTGTATATTTAAAATTCAGTTTCTGTCATAACTAAAACGGCGGATGCAATTTTCAGCATCCGCCTTGTTTTATGTATCTTATTTATTGACAAAATATCTGATGATATCCTGACGGGTTACGATACCGATAAAAGTACCGAGGTCATCGGTTACGGGGATAAAGTTCTGATTCATTGCCCGTGCAAGGAGCTCGTCCATACCTACCGAAATTTTAACCGCCGGATTAAAGTCGTGACGGAGTATGTCACGGATACGAAATTCTTCCTGTTCTTCAATATCGCCCGAAGTCTTTTTGTCAATTATATGCCACAAAAAGTCACCCTCGCTCACCGTGCCTACATATTTTCCGTCACGGGTTATAACAGGGATAGCGGTGTAGCTGTGAGCACGCATTTTTTCAAGTCCCTGTCTTAGGGTATTGTCCTCATAAATATATTTTAAAGAATCTTTATGCTTTAAAAGCATAATAACATTCATCTTTTCACCTCCAGTCAAAAAACAAATATTTGTCAGCCAAAGGTCATTATAGTACCAAACAAACAATATTGCAATATCTTTTTACAATATTTTACACAATTATTGCATTTTTGATTTTACATACTTATTTGTAACATAAAGCTGCCCGATAAGGTACACCACGCCTGCCGTGAGCAAAAGCGTTTTAACCTGCAAAAGTCCGCTCATCATAAAAATTACTGCGGTTACGGCTGTAAGAAGATATGCCCATAATTTTGAAAATCTGTTAAAGCATAAAAGCCACAAAATAAGTGCAACGACCGTCAGAACACAGGTTGAGATTATCCAAAAGGTTTCCATAATCGGCTTTGTAAAACCGCCCTCAAGCACGCCGATGTTAATTCCCATAAGGAAAATACTGCAATATTTTCCGATTCTTTCTATGTAAAGCATAGCCCTGTTATCAAAAATTGTTCTGTCTATTCTGTTGCTTTTTATATAGACGATGTCGGGTACAAGCAAAGCAATTGCAAAAGCAAGTCCGTACCAGTTAAAAAGATTTGTACTGAAAAAGTCCATAAGTTCACTCCGTTATTTATTGTTTTCGTGGTATTCACAAAATTCTTTCGTTTTGCTCCAATACTTTATTCCCCAGTTTTCAAAATTCCACTCCTCCATATAATCGTTACATTCGTAGTCGATGTACCACAAAAGTCCGTTGTTTAAAATGAAATTTGTCGGGAAATAATCTATGTTAATTCCTTTTGGATTCAACAGTCTGCACATTTCACGAATCTGCTCAATATATTCGGGTTTCATCTCGTTCTGCAAAACAAGCTCATATGCGGTTTTGCCGTCAATGTAATCTTTAAGAATCCTCTCGTTTTCTACATCGCAGTCAATAAGCTTCGGCAGTCTTAGCCCGGCATTTTTCAGCCGTTTGTAATCGTTAAGCTCACTTTGAATTTTGTTACCGAAGGTATAGTATGAACACGGCTCATGGTGAATCTGTTTTAAAACATAATTGTGTTCTCCGTCTGAAACAAGGTAGGAATAACCGCCCTTGCCTTTTCCGAGAAGCTTAATGACGGCAAAAGCTTTTCCGTTCACACTCATAGTATCCATAAGAACATCTCCGCACACATTACTGTATTATTTTATCACAGCTAAAGTTTGGGTGCAAGTTTTAAATTCTTTATGTGTAAATGAACAAATGCTAAAATAAGTACATTCGGTTAAATAAAAAAGCGTGGATTTATAAATTTATTTTCCCATGCGGCAATTTATTACAAATTTGTTGTTGATTTTCTTATTAAAAAAAAGTATGATATAGAATATATTATTCTGCCCAAATGCCACAGTTGTGACATTTGATGCCCGCTACAATTGAATAACAACTTTTAACACACAGGAGAAGATTTATTTGGAAAAGAAAAAATTCAGAATCAGCGGAAAGCTGATATTTAATCTCGCTGTTGTGGCAATCTCGATTTATCTGATCATCTACTTCTTTGTTTCGGAGGACGGTCTGATCGACTTGCTCAAAAAGCCTGACGGCTGCAATATGCTGATTATCCTTGCGGCTTTGCTGATTTATGATTTGAACATCCTTGTTGACGCTGTTGTCACGCTGATATATGTGCGGTCAAAGTATGAGGATTTCAGCTTTATTGAGGCTTTGAAGGTCGCATTTGTCGGAGTATTCTTCAGTGCGATTACACCGTCAAGCACAGGCGGACAGCCTATGCAGCTTTACCTTATGTCAAAAAAGAACATAAGCGTAGGTTTCGGTTCGGCTTGTATGACGCAAAAGTTCATTGTGTATCAGATAGTAATGACCGCTGTCAGCGTTATTGCTGTTATCACAAGGTTCAACTATTTCAGCGATGCTTTTACAAACATCTGGTCAACGCTTTTCATTATTTTCGGATTTACCGTTCAGCTTGCAATGACGGCTTTGTTCCTGCTTGTTTCATTCAGCCACAAGGTTACAAACAAGCTCATCAATCTTATTTATAAGATTATGAAAAAGTTCAAGTTCATTAAAAATCCCGAAAAAAAGGTTGAAAGACTTCACAAAGAAGTTGATATGTTTCACGACACAAACAAACAGCTTTTTTCAAGCGTAAAACGGCTTGTTGTAATTTATGCACTTGTATTCATTCAGGTAATTTTAATTCTTTCAATCCCGTATCTCATCTATGTTTCATTTGGAATGGCTCCGATTGCAAGAGCGGCAGGTCAGCCAACACTTTCATTCTATGATTCAATCTGCATTCAGTCATTCGTGCTGTTCACGGCAAACCTTATCCCGCTCCCCGGTGCATCGGGCGGTGCGGAGCTTGCATTCACAATGTACTTCGGTTCGTTCTTCAAAATCGGTGCAATAAGCAAAATCAAGCCGGCAATCCTTATGTGGAGATTCATTACATACTACGGAGCAATGCTGATTTCTGCCCCGTTCTCCTACTTTACAAAGGGTAAAAGGCGTGACGATGAAATAAAACAAATTGAAGAAGAACTTGAATCGGAAATGGATAATAAAAAACCGGAAGAAAAAGTAACTCAGTAGTATTTTCATAAATATCTCTTTCAAAAACGGAGCAGACACAATTCAGTCTGCTCCGTTTTTGTTGTATGACAAACCGTTAGCCATTTTTTACGGTCAATTGTTGGAAACAATTTGTAGTGGCGAACAAGGTTTGCCGCTACAGTATATCATCAAACATTCTGTTTAAGGCAGGTTTTCAGGTCATCTTCTGCGTTGCTGATTGGACGCAAGCCGAATGTTTCTGACAAATACTGCAACACATTCGGGCTTAAAAATGCAGGGAGCGTCGGGCCGAGGTAGATATTCTTTATTCCGAGGCTTAAAAGTGCCAGCAAATCGGCAACCGCCTTTTGCTCATACCACGAAACAATCAGCGACAACGGCAAGCCGTTTACATCTGTATCAAACGCATCGGCAAGTGCTACGGCAATACAGATTGCGGAGTAAACATCGTTGCACTGACCGATGTCGAGTAATCTCGGCAAGCCGTCGATGTCACCGAATTCGAGCTTGTTAAAGCGGTATTTTCCGCAAGCGAGCGTCATAATTATGCAGTCTTTCGGCACATTTTCAGCAAACTCCGTGTAGTAATTTCTGCCCGGTCTTGCACCGTCACAACCACCAATAAGGAAAAAGTGTCTGACTTTTCCGCTTTTGACGGCCTCGACAATTTTATCGGCATATGAAAGCGTAGCATGATGACCGAATCCCACAAGAATTTCGTGCGGTTCAACATCTTCCTTAAAACCTCCGAGTTCAATTGCCTGCTGAATAATTTCGCTGAAATCTTTGTCGCCGTTTTCCTTTTTGCCGATGTGCTTAACACCCTCCCAGCCGACAACATTTGTACTGTAAATTCTGTCTTTGTACGAATCTCTCGGCCGCATAAGGCAGTTTGTCGTCATAAGAATACAACCGGGGATATTGTCAAACTGCTTTTGCTGATCTTGCCATGCACCGCCGAAATTGCCGATAAGATGCGGATATTTTTTTAAACCGTCATAGCCGTGACACGGCAGCATTTCGCCGTGAGTATAAACATTTATGCCCTTGCCCTTTGACTGTTCAAGGAGCATTTCAAGGTCTTTCAAATCGTGACCCGACACAATAATAAACGGACCTTTTTTGATGTGAACATCAACCTTGTGCGGTGACGGATTGCCGTAGGTTTCAGTGTTTGCTTCATCAAGTTTTTTCATAACTTCAAGAGCATTTTCACCCGTTCTCATCGTCATTCTGATAAGCTCCTCAACTGTGAGCGAATCATCCGTTGTCGCCTCAAGTGCAGTGATGTAAAAATCGTCAACCTGATCGCTGAAATAGCCGAGTTCACGAGCCTGATGACCGTAAGCGCTTATGCCTTTGAGACCGTAAACAATTGTCTGTCTTAAAGAGCGGATGTCGGGGTCAAGCGACTTTTCGTACATAATTCCCGCAAGCGGTGCGTCTTTGAGCATTTCCGACTTTGTTTCGGGAAGATTGTAGGTTGCGTGCAGAGTATGATTTTTGATTTCGCCCACAACTTCACGAAGTTTTTCCTTGATTTGCTGAGATTCACGCAAAAGCGACACATGCACATCGGCATCAAAGTTTACATTCGTCAGCGTTGTAAAAAGGCAGTTTTCCACAAAGCGAACAATGTCCTTGTCAATGTGCTGACCTTTTTCAATAAGCACCTTGCCGTAACAGCTTATGCCCTTCAGCTGAAAGATAAGTAAATCCTGAAGATTTGCAATTTCGGGAGTTTTTCCGCAAACACCGAGCCGTGTGCAACCCTTTCCGTTCGCAGTCTGCTCACACTGATAGCAAAACATCTCATAACCCAAGTCCATATTATTACTCATAAAAATTACCTCCGAAACATTCTGCAAATATTATCTGCAAATTTTCGGAGGTTTATTCTTAATTTGGATTTTTAATAAACACTGAATGAAGTGCTCTCACTCTGACCGCCGCCTGAAACGGTTATCGGATAAGTTCCCGATTTTGTTCTTGTGCCGACTTTCCAAGACCACGATGCGTTGCCATTGCTGTCGGAAGTAACATCTTCAAGTCCGCTTGCCGTTGATATTCCGCTGTTATACACAACTGTGATTGAATATGTTGTGTTTGGAGCGCCGTGAATACTAACGCTCGCAAACGAACCTGCACTTACGCTTGATGTAACATTTGTAAATTCGAGCGTTGTTTCAGCCTGTGACGACTTATCCTCATGCTTTTCTACAACCTTTTTTACAGGTTTTTTAGTGGGTTTCTGAGTAGGTTTTTCTGTAGGCTTTTCAGTCGGTTTCTCGGTGGTCAGCTCTTCCGTTGTAGGTTCTTCGGTTGTCGGCTCTTCCGTAGTCACTTCGGCAGTTGTTTCGTCTTCAAAAACAGACGAAACAATGTCATCAACAGTATTGCTTGACTCTGATGCTTGGGAACATCCCGAAAATGTAAGGAGCAATCCCAGTGTTACCGCAACAGCTAATGTTCTAAATTTTCTCATCTATTGTCACCTCATACAATTATTTTATTTAATAATAGTACAATTTGTTTTATTTGTAAAGAGCTTTTTGTGCAAATAATCAATAATTGTTATTTTTTAGAACATAACTGTGTAAAAAAAGAACAGCCAAAAGGCTGTTCTAAAAAAATGTATTAGATTTTTATTTTAAAGATTTGCGAAAACCTTTGTGCCTTTATTCTTAATCCAAAACCAAACCGGAAGGCTGATGAGGATAAAATAAAATGCTGTGCAGGCGAGGAAAATTTCAGTCGAAATTTCAATTTCAAAGCTGCGAAGAACCGGATACGCAATAGCAGGTACGCATACGGCAAGAACTGAAAGCAATAACGAAAGCATAACGCTTGCACTCTGTTTTACTGCCTCAGCGGTTGTATTCCAGTCAAGCTTTGGCTTTTTCAGGTCAAACATAAGTCCGAGAAGACCCGAGAACAACGAGAAAATTATCGGAATAAGAATTGTGATAATAATATTAACCGGTTTCATTCCGAGCATTATTGAGAGAACAATTGACGGGACAAGTGAAACAACGCCGTTTACAATAAAGTGCAGTTTCAGCTTTTGCGTAAGCACCTGCAACGGTGATACAGGAAGCGACTGCATAAGCCAAAGGTTTTTAGCTTCCATTGAAATTGATGCCGCAGAAATCGGTCCCAATGAAATCACAAAGGCAATCACAAGTGGAAGATATACTGAAATCATTTCAATCAATGTACTTGGAAATTGCTTCAGCGTATTAAGCTGGAACACCGCATAAATTGTTCCGCCTACCATAATTAACGCACTGAGTCCGCTGTTAAGCATATAGGTTGCGTTGCCTGTGAACATCATTCTTTCTTTGCGTAAAAGCGCCTTTGATGCAGAGCTTACTTTCAAAGTTTTCTCTTTATACACGGCTTTCTTCGCACCCTTTTTCGCTGTTGCAAGCTTTATGAAGCTGTGAGAAAGCACCGCATAAACAATTGCAAAGAACGCAATAATTACGACAGCAACACCAAAAAGCGGCAACAAGTCGCCCGATGCGCCAAGTCCTGTGAGATAAAGCGGATATGCACTGTCCATTATATTTGCACCGATGCCAATTGAATTTGCAGCGAGTGTTTTTACAAGGTCCTCTGCCTGATAATAAAGGTAAAAATACAGTGCAAAGAAAACAAGTGAAAATTTTTGATCTTCACTCAAATCATTCGTTGTTTGTGGAATATGGGGATTTATTTAATAGCGGAGATCCAAATGAAGAGAAGAACATTGCTTTTGCTGGGAATCGATGTTTCGACACGATTGTGGATGATGATTTAATAGGGTCAAAAAAAATTCACGGTATGGCACTTAAACGAATATATGAGCAAGGGATTCAGATACAGTCTCGAATGAGATACAAAACAATTTGTCATTGCATGGATATAAGTATACAGATCTCAAACAAAAAGAAAAACGAAGTGGAAACTTGCGTCGATATGATGTCGGATCGGTTGCTGAAATAAATGGTCTCAACAATGAACAGTATTTTATCTTGGGGCTAACATATTTTGACAATGAATTAAGAGCCCATGTCGAAAAGATAGACTATATAAAAGCTATAGCTTCTTTAGTAAAGTATATTTCAGAACGCTCTCAAGGGTTTTCTACATATATGCCTGTAATTGGGACGGGAGGGGCTGATGCAGGCAGTGTAAATGACTTAGTTGTCTATATTGTTAAAACAATTGAGCTTTTTAAGGATGAAATAGATTGCGATATACATATTGTTGTAAGTGATAAAGAAGAAAAATTAGGTTTGATGAACCTGAAAATGTTATAGGGAGGAACCACACGTGAACAGAACAGGTACATATGTTGCCTTTGACGGGCAGGGATCGACAGATCCTACAGAAAGCGATATTCATTATTTTAACTTGCTGAAGGCATGGAATAAATCTGGAAGTATAGATTTTAGGTTTACTAATTCACATGAAAAAACTTATCAGGTACGTGATAGCTCATCAAAAGCAACGCTTTTTAACAGATTAGAAACTAGATTATCAGCGAGTAAGAATTTTCTTCTGATTATATCGGATAAGACAAATTATGACAGAGGAATTCTTAATTGGGAAATTGAAAAGGCCGTTGATTATTATGAGTTGCCAATCATAATAGCATATCCAGGGTATTCTAAGATTGGCGCACCTTCAGAATTGAATAGCATGTGGACAAAATCTTTGGCGGAACGAATAAAAAATGAAAGGGCACATTGTATACATATACCGTTTAAAAAAGAACCGATATTTGACGCGATTAATCAGTTTTCTGTTGTTAATTCAAAGTATCCTAAGGGAGGCGCTTTGGGGTGTTACTCAGAGGAAGCGTATAAAAGCTGGGGTATTGTTTAGCAACGTGAAAACGAGCTTCGTCTTATATGCTATTCTGGGTACAATTTGGGTACAGCAGCTTTGTAACCACATTAATAAGATACAAAACCGTATCAAAATGATGCGGTTTTGAAACACAATAACAATAAAGTAACATGAAAAATGAAAGATTCAGCATTCTGGTATAAACACGTGATAGAGACAAATGGAGTCGAATTATAAAAAGAAGAGACCGGATATGAAGATCCATCTTTTTGCAATCTGATGTGGAAAATCTGGAGAAGAATCATTGGGTCTGGCAGAAGTATTGAAGCTTCATGAGGTTTCAGTAAAAGAATTCTAGACGCTTGTGGCAACAGGGGAAGTGAAGCATGTTGCAGGCCTTGCAGCGTGGGCACGCTGGATGAGCAGAGAAGATGAAAAAATAATGGAATATCATGGACTGGTATCTTATAACCCGGACAAATATCAGGAAGATCATGTATCCTGGTGGGACTGTGTCGACGTGATCTCTTCCAGCGGATATTATCCGATTGATCAATGGGAGCAGGAACTGGATCGTATCGAAAAAACCGTCTTAAAATATAGGAAACCATTTTTCTTTGCCGAAGCGGGATGTATGTCACGAAAAGGCTCCGGGATGATTCCGAATAACTGGGAATTGCAGGGAGAACTTCGCCTGGAAGAACAGTGTG
>ERZ827488.898-NODE-898-length-40029-cov-4.645244_pt1 | contig 40029 bp, 36 predicted proteins | sample MGYA00519771_ERZ827488 | MGnify/ENA primary metagenome ERZ827488 (study PRJEB31778, sample SAMEA3449323) | human gut metagenome | biome: human gut; feature: human-associated habitat; material: faeces | place: United Kingdom | collected 2010/2012 ... | reverse complement strand
CCTACTCCAGCGGCCTGCAGCGGCAGGCGCTGTTTTCCATCGCGCTGGTGCTGTTTTTGTTCATCATGCTCATCAACGCCACGCTTAACTTCTTCCTCAAGCGCAATAAGGAGGGGGACAAATGAAAAAGAAAGCCATTTCCGGCGGCCGCAAGGCCTATATCCTCACCATGCGCATCCTCATGGGCGCGGCAGCCGTCATCACGGCGGCGCTCGTGCTGTTTCTGATCGCCTATGTGCTCATCAAGGGCCTGCCGAACGTGTCGTGGACGCTGCTGTCCACCGCACCGAGCTACCTCTCCGACCGCATCGGCATCCTGCCGGACATTCTCAACACGCTCTATATCGTCATCGCGACGCTGCTGATCGTCCTGCCGCTCGGTGTGGGTGCGGCCATCTACCTGACCGAGTATGCCACGAACCGCCGACTCATCGGCGCCATTGAGTACGCGGCCGAGACGCTCTCCGGCATCCCATCGATCATCTACGGCCTTGTGGGCATGCTGTTTTTCTGCCAGTTTTTGAACATGCAGACATCGCTGCTGGCCGGCGCGCTCACGCTCGTCATCATGAACCTGCCGACCATCATGCGCACCACGCAGGAGAGCCTGAAAACCGTGCCGCAGAGCTACCGCGAGGGCGCGTTCGGCCTCGGCGCGGGCAAGTGGCGCGTCATCCGCACCGTGGTTCTGCCCGGCTGCGTGGACGGCGTTATCACCGGCTGCATCCTGTCCGTCGGCCGCATCCTCGGCGAGTCGGCCGCGCTGCTGTTCACGGCGGGCTTTGCCCACGCGCTCAACGGCTTCTTCGAGGGGCTGAGCAGCGCGGGCGCCACGCTCACCGTCGCGCTTTACGTCTACGCCAAGGAGCAGGGCCGGTTTGATGTGGCCTTTGCCATTGCCGCCATTTTGATGATCCTTACACTGCTCATCAACGGTGCGGCCACGCTCGTTGAGCGATACTTCAGGAGGAAAAGAAGTCTATGAGTGACATTATGACAGTCCAGGGCCTGAACCTCTGGTACGGAGATCATCAGGCGCTGCACGATATCAGTTTGAACATTCCCGAAAAGAGCATCACGGCGCTCATCGGGCCGTCCGGCTGCGGCAAATCCACGTTTCTCAAAACGCTCAACCGCATGAACGACCTCATCCCGGGCGTGAAGATCACGGGCGATGTGCGCTACCGCGATCAGGACATTTTCGCCCCCGGCACGGACGTCAACGAGCTGCGGCGCGAGATCGGCATGGTCTTTCAGAAGCCGAACCCGTTTCCGATGAGCATCTACGACAACATTGCCTACGGCCCGCGCACGCACGGCATCAAAAACCGCGCCAGGCTCGACGAGATCGTCGAAAAGTCCCTGCGCGGCGCGGCCATCTGGGACGAGGTGAAAGACCGCTTGAAGAAAAACGCGCTCGGCCTCTCCGGCGGCCAGCAGCAGCGTCTGTGCATCGCCCGCGCGCTCGCGGTCGAGCCGGAGGTGCTGCTCATGGACGAGCCTACGAGCGCGCTCGACCCCATCTCCACGTCGAAGATCGAGGAGCTGGCCATGCAGCTCAAGGAGCAGTACACGATCGTCATCGTCACGCACAACATGCAGCAGGCGGTGCGTATCTCCGACCGCACGGCGTTTTTCCTGCTCGGCGAGCTCGTCGAGTGCGACGACACGCAGCAGCTGTTCTCGCAGCCGCAGGATAAGCGCACGGAGGATTACATCACAGGGAGGTTTGGTTAATGAGAAGCCGGTTTGATGAACAGCTCGCGCTCCTGAACAAGGAGATGATCGAGATGGGCGCACTGTGCGAGGAGGTCATCGCGCTCGCGTCCAAGGCCCTCACGGAGGCGGATCCGGAGCTGGCGCAGCGGGTCGCCCCGCTCGACGCCGAGATCGACCAGAAAGAGCGCAATATCGAGTCGCTGTGCCTCAAGCTCCTGCTCCAGCAGCAGCCCGTCGCGCGCGACCTGCGCCAGATCTCGGCCGCGCTGAAGATGATCACGGACATGGAGCGCATCGGCGATCAGGCCGAGGACATTGCGGAGATCATCCAGTTTCTCGCCGGCCGTTCGGCGGAAAATGACGATCTGCTGCGCGAAATGGCCCGCTCGACCATCCATATGGTCACAGAAAGTGTTGACGCCTACGTCAAGCGTGATACAATGCTGGCAGAGACGGTCATTGCCGAGGACGACGTTGTGGACAACGCCTTCGACGAGGTCAAGCGCCGGCTGATCGACAAGATCGCCGCCCATCCCGAAGACGGGGAGTACGCGCTCGACCTGCTCATGATCGCCAAATACTTCGAGCGCATCGGCGACCACGCGACGAACATCGCCGAGTGGGTGATCTTCTCGGTCACCGGGGTGCACAAGGAGGGGTAAGCCATGATCTGGTGTGTGGAGGACGACGCCAGCATCCGCGACATTGAGGTCTATACGCTCTCGTCCACGGGCTTTGAGGCCCGCGGCTTTGAAGACGGTGTCTCGTTCTGGGCGGCGCTCCAGACGGAGAAGCCCGATCTGGTCGTGCTCGACGTGATGCTGCCCGGCGTGGACGGCATCGAGCTGCTGCAGCGCATGAAGGCGTCGGCGGAGCTGCGCACCATCCCGGTCGTCATGGCCACGGCCAAGGGCGCGGAGTACGACAGGATCCGCGGCCTCGACCTCGGCGCGGACTATTACCTCGTCAAGCCCTTCGGCGTGATGGAGCTCGTGTCCTGCGTCAAGGCGGTGCTGCGCCGCTGCCAGCCGGAAAAGGCTGCACATCAGCTGCGCAGCGGCGGGCTCGTCGTCGATCTGAACGCACACACGGTCACGGTCGACGGCGCGCGTGTCGCGCTTACGTATAAAGAATTTGAACTCCTGCGCCTGTTTCTGTCCCACCCGGGCATGGCGTTCACGCGCGACCAGCTCTTTCAGGAGATCTGGGGCATGGACTACTGCGGCGAGACCCGCACGGTCGACATGCACATCCGGACGCTCCGGCAGAAGCTCGGTCCCTACGGACGGCGGATAGAAACGGTGCGCAATGTTGGTTACCGCATGGAGACAACGACATGACCAAAAAGATTTTTCAATCGATCCTGCTCGTGGCCGGGGCGGTGCTGCTGGCGAGCCTGTTGATCATCATGGGCTTTTTGTACGATTACTTCGGCGGCGTGGAGGAAAACCAGCTGCGCGACGAGCTGAGCCTTGCCGCCGCGGCCGTTGAGAACGGCGGCACGGACTACCTGTCCCAGCTGACGGCCGACCGTTACCGCCTGACGTGGATCGCGGCCGACGGCAGCGTCCTGTACGACACCAAGACCGACGCCGAGAGCCTCGAAAACCACGCCTCGCGCGCCGAGGTCAGTCAGGCGCTGACCACCGGCACCGGCGAGAGCACGCGCTATTCCTCGACGCTCATGGAAAAGACCATGTACTATGCCCAGCTTCTCGATGACGGCACGGTGCTGCGCATCTCCATCAGCCGCGCGACGGTCGGCATGATCGCCGTCGGCATGATCCAGCCGCTGCTGATCGTGCTCATCGTGGCGCTCATCCTCTCCGGTCTGCTGGCCAGACGGCTGTCGCGGCGCATTGTCGACCCGCTCAACAGCCTCGACCTCGAGCACCCGCTCGACAACGATGCCTATGAGGAGCTCTCCCCGCTGCTCAAGCGCATCCACCGTCAGCACGTCGAGATCCAGACGCAGCTGCGCGAGCTGCACGAGCGGACCGATGAGTTCACGCAGATCACCGGCAGCATGCGCGAGGGCCTTGTCCTGCTCGACGAGCACGGCAGTATCCTGAGCATCAACGCCGCGGCGCAGGCGCTCTTCGGTGCGGACGCGCAGTGCGTGGGCCGGGACTTTCTCACCATCGAGCGCAGCCACGAGATCAGTGCCGCCATCCAGGCCGCCGTCGCGGACGGCCACAGCGAGGTGCGCGCCGAGCGCGCGGGCCGTGTGTATCAGTTCGACATCAGCCGCATCACGTCCGACGGCAAGTTCCTCGGCACGGTCATCCTGGCCTTCGACATCACGGAGCAGGAGTTTGCAGAGCGCAACCGCCGGGAGTTTACGGCGAATGTCTCGCACGAACTCAAGACGCCGCTGCAGGGTATCATCGGCAGCGCCGAGCTGATCGAAAACGGCATGGTCAAGCCCGACGACCTGCCGCGCTTCGTCGGCCACATTCACGCCGAGGCCGCGCGACTCGTCACACTCATCGACGACATCATCCGCCTGTCCCAGCTCGACGAGGGCGTAGAGATGCCGAAGGAAAATGTGGAGCTTCTGTCTCTGGCAGGAGAGGTCGCAGAGGACCTTCGTCCGGCGGCAGACAAGCGCTCGCTTACCATCAGCGTCGACGGTCAGACCGCCGTCGTGTTTGGCGTACGCCGGCTGCTATACGAGATGCTTTACAACCTCTGCGACAACGCCATCAAGTATAACCGCGACGGCGGGCGCGTGGACGTGACGGTTGCCGCCGATGCTGACGGCAGCAGCATCACCGTCGCCGATACCGGCATCGGCATCGCGCCGGAGCATCAGGGCCGCGTGTTCGAGCGCTTCTACCGCGTGGACAAGAGCCACTCGAAGGCGTCCGGCGGCACGGGCCTCGGCCTGTCGATCGTCAAGCACGCCGTGCAGTATCACCACGGCCGCATCGAGCTCGAGAGCACGCCCGGCACGGGCACGACCATCCGCGTCGTGTTCCCGAACGCGTGACCCGGCAAGAAAAACAGAGCGGACTTCCGAATACGGAAGTCCGCTTTTTTCTGCCCCGCAGGGCTTGACACCCCGAGCGGGGCAGTGCTATCATGCATGTTAGATTAAACATATCTAACTAGCCGGCTTTTAAGGAGGTATTTCCATGTATCAGATCACACTGAACATAGACGGCATGATGTGCGGCATGTGCGAGAGCCACATCAACGATGCGGTGCGCAATGCCTTTCCGGTCAAGAAGGTCTCGTCCTCGCACAGCAAGGGCCAGACCGTTATCCTCTCCGAGACGGAGATCCCGGAGGCGGACCTGCAGCCGGTCATCGCCAAGACGGGCTACGAGCTCACGAGCTACGCCTGCGCCCCGTATGAGAAAAAGGGCCTGTTCCACCGGCACTGAGTATAGCCCCATGTGACAAGCGGCACGCGGCGGTCATCTGACCGCCGCGTGCCGCTGTTTTATTTGGGTTCGTAGCCGTGCTCCATGCAGTACACGCGCAGGATGGCCGCCTGCGTTTTCGCGTCCGGGATGCGCCCGGCCAGCACGTCGCGCGCAAGCTCCTCGAGCGGCACGGCCTGTAGGTTGAGAAATTCATCGTCGTCGAGCTGCTGCTCGCCGAAGGTCAGGCCGCGGGCAAGGTACATCCAGATCACTTCGTCCGAATACGCGGCGGCGGGGTAGAACGGGCCGAGCGGCAGGAGCTCGCGCGCCGTGATGCCGGTCTCCTCGCGCAGCTCGCGGCGCGCGGCGGCCTCGGGCGCCTCGTCGCGGCTGTCGCGCTTGCCAGCGGGGATCTCCGTGATGACCTCGTTCACCGGGTAGCGGAATTGCCGCTCGACGATCACGCGGCCGTCGTCCAGCAGCGGCACGATGCACACCGCGCCCACGTGGCGCGACAGCTCGCGCGGCGCGGTGCCGCCGTTGGGCAGGCGCACGGTGTCGCGGTAGAAGTCGAGGATGCAGCCGCTGTAAATCTTTTCGGATGTGAGTTTTGTTTCAGTCAGGTTGTCCATGGCGCGCCTCCTTACAGGCCGAGGATCTGCAGCGTGCGCGTGTCGGGCTGCCCGCCGAAAAATTTCTCGAGCACGGCGGAAAACACCGGCTCATCCGGCGCGGCGGCCGCGAAGAGCGTCATGCTCGAGCGCAGCTTCAGGTCGTCCGGAAAGCCGAACACGGCCGTGGGATCGCTCTCGTCGAGCGCCAGCAGGGCACTGCTGATCTCCAGCAGATGCGCGCGCAGCGTCGGCTCGCGCAGGTAGGCCCGCGCCTCGTCGAGCCCGGAGATGGCGTAGTACTGCGATGTGCTGCTCATGCCCAGCCCCGCGACCTGCGGGAAGATGTACCAGATCCAGTGGCTGCGCTTGCGGCCGTTTTGAATCTCGCGCAGGGCGGCGGCATAGTCCCGGCTCTGTGCGGTGAGAAAGCGGTTGAGATCATACATGGTGGAAACCTCCTCAGAAGCGGAAATAGATGAACGGATTGAACGTCGCGCTCACGGAAAAGACGATGCACACGGCCAGCAGCGCCAGGCACACGACGTTGCGCACGATCTCGGCGCCGCAGCTCTCGCCGAGGTGCACGCGCCGGCAGACGGGTGTGGAGAATACGAGCGCGGGCAGCATCCACAGCAGCGGCGGCACGATGCTCACATCCGCGCCGATGGACTGTGCCAGCTGCACGTGCGTGAAGCTGAACATCCGCGCGAGCGCGCAGCGCATCTGCACAAAGTCCGTGAGGTTGAACATCACCCAGCCGATGCACACGATCATCATGCACAGCAGCCAGCGCAGCGCCTTCGGCAGGCGCTCGAGATACTTGCCCAGCCAGAGCTTTTCGACCAGCAGCAGCACACCGTAGTACAGGCCCCAGAGCAGGAAGTTCCAGTCCGCGCCGTGCCACAGGCCGGTCAGGCCCCAGACGATGAGAATGTTGCGCACCCACTTTCCCCGGGAAACGCGGTTGCCGCCGAGCGGGATATACACATAGTCGCGAAACCAGGTGGACAGCGAGATGTGCCACCGCCGCCAGAACTCCGTGACCGACAGGGAGATATACGGGTAGTTGAAGTTTTCAAGGAAGTGGAAGCCGAACATCCGGCCGAGGCCGATGGCCATGTCGCTGTAGCCGGAGAAGTCAAAATAGATCTGCAGCGTGTAGGCGATGGCGGCCAGCCAGTACATGAGCGAGCCGTAATTGGCGGGGTCGCCGTTGTAGACGATGGTGGCTACCTGCGCGACCTGATTGGCCAGTAGCAGCTTTTTGGCCAGACCCACGACAAAGCGCCGGAAGCCCTGCGCGAGATCGTCCGTGGTCACTTGGCGCTCCCGGATCTCCTGCTCGACGGTCTCATAGCGCACGATGGGGCCGGCGATGAGCTGCGGGAAGAAGCTGACGTACATCAGCAGGTAGAAAAAGTTGCGCTGCAGGGCGATCTTGCCGCGGTAGAGGTCGATGACGTACGACAGGATCTGAAACGTGTAAAAGCTGATACCGATCGGCAGTGCGATGCCGGGGTCCGGCAGGCCGAGGAACGAGAACGTCCGGCATAGGAAATTGAGGTATTTGAACACGACGAGGTTGCCGAGGATGACGGCGATCGCCGCGATCAGCGCGGCCTTTTTCGCGCGCGGCCGCGCCGCGAAATGCACGATGGCGAAGCCGCTGCCGTAGGCCGCGAGCGTCACGAGCACCATGAGCACGACCATCTTCGGCTCGCCCCAGGCGTAGAAGATCAGCGACGCGATGAGCAGCAGCGCGTTTTGCACCGGCTTTGCGCGGACGAGCACGCACAGGCCTGCCAGCGGCAGAAAGAAAAACAGGAATGTCTGACTGCTGAATACCATGGCTCAGTCCTCCAGGATGGTCTCGTCCGTTGTGAAAAATGTCGTGTTGCCGACGAGAAGCACCTTTGTGATCTCGTGCGCGCGCAGGTATTCCGCCATCCGGAACGGCTGCCCCATGTCGGTTTCATAGCTGCGTATGTCGACGCTGTAGACCCGGTCGAAGTGCGATGCTATGAGCTTGAGGATGGCATTGTCGTAGGAGTCGCCGATCATCAGCAGGTTTCCGCGCCCGGTCGTACCGGTGTCGAGGATGACCTCACCGTTGTCCCAGCCGTAGATGCCGCCGTAGCTGACGCTCTCGAGCCGGCCGCTGAGCGCGTCGTCCTGCCGGCCGTAATCGTCCGCCGGTTCTCCTGCGATCGTTAAGGACATGTTCGGAAATGCAAAGCGGTAGGCATCGATCGGCTCGAAAAACTGTTCCTGCGCGCCGATGGCCAGCGCCTTGGAGCCGGAGAAGCGGTCGGACACGCGCACGGTTTCCAGCGGCTCGAGCAGATCCGTGCAGCCGAGCATGGCGGCGATCTCCCGATAGCCGCGGTAGGAACCGACGTTGCACCAGTGATGATCGGTCTGGTAGAAGTCGCGTTCATATGTCGTCAGATCGTTTATGGCGAATTTCTGCATCTGCGCCGCCGGCAGGTTCAACCGGCTGCTCAGGTATTCAAACGCACCGTTGTTTTCTCCGGCCGGAAAGTTGTTGTTCGTGTCGCCCTCGACCATGTAGATGTAAAACGATACGTCCGGATGCGCGGCGATCAGTGCATTGAGATTTTCGCTGTGCCGCGTGAGCCCCGGTGTCACCACGTCGGGACTGCGGTAGGTGTAGGCCAGATATTTCCCGCCGTAGACGAGAAACTGGTCGTACTGGACCGGCACGTTCGGATACCGGCGCGACAGGCGCATCATGGAGTCGTACCGGATCTTGTTCTGCGCGTCATTGAAGGCCTTTTTCATCGTCTGCGCCAGCGGGATCTGATCGCTGAGCGCGGTCTCCATGGCATTCTGAAACGAACCGTCGAGCCAGCTTTCCGCCGTCAGCGGAGCGACGGTGTTGGCCGGGCGGTTTTCGTAGTAGTTGACGTCCTTCGGGCACAGCAGTGTACGCCCGAGCCCGGTCAGCAGCACGGCGGCAGCACAGCAGAGCATGACCGCGTTGCACAGGTTCCGGGCGCGTTTGCTTTTGTCGGCGTGTTTCACGTGCGGTTTCTCCTGAGTTGAAAATTTGCAAAAACTTCTTTTGATTATGACCTCTGCGCCCCGGATTGTCAAGCGCCGCGGCGCTCAGATTTGGTTTTACAATCCGCGCCGGCTGCGTTACAATGATCCTGCTGAGAAAGGAGCGTTCCCATGAGTATGACACTGGAAACCATTCGGGCGGCGCATGCGCGCATCGCCCCTTATATTGTGCCCACGCCGCTGCTGCGTCTGCCGGCGCTCGATGACGCCCTCGGCTGCGAGGTGTACGTCAAGGCCGAGTGCATGCAGCGCACGGGCGCGTTCAAGCTGCGCGGCGCGATGAACAAGATCCTCGCCCTGACGGATGCCGAGCGTGCCCGCGGCTTTGTCGCGGCCTCGTCCGGCAACCATGGCCGCGCGGTGGCTTATGCCGCGCAGCGCTTCGGCACGCACGCCTGCATCGTCATGCCGGAGACGGCCCCGGCCGTCAAGCAGGCGGCCATCCGCGCGCTGGGCGCGGAGCTCGTGCTGTGCGATGCGTCCGAGCGGTTCGCGGTCGCGGCGCGGCTGTGTGCCGAGCGGGGCGCGACGATGGTGCCGCCGTTCAATGACGAGCTGGTCATGGCGGGGCAGGGCACCGTCGGGCTCGAGATCATGGCCCAGTGCCCGGAGATCGACGCGGTCGTCGTCCCGGTCAGCGGCGGCGGACTCATCGGCGGCGTGTCCACGGCCGTCAAGGCGCTCGCGCCGCGCGTGCGCGTGTTCGGCGCGGAGCCGGCCGCGCTCCCGCGCTATACGGCGAGCCTGCGCGCCGGGCATCCGGTGCAGGTGGAGCAGAAGCGCTCGATTGCGGACGCGCTCGTTGCGCAGACGCCGGGGGATGTGTGCTTCCCGTACGTGGCGGCGCACACCGACGGCTTTGCGGATGTGGCGGATGATGATATCCTCCGCGGCATGAAGCTGCTGCTCCTGGAGGGCAAGCTGCTGTGCGAGCCGTCGTCCGCCATCGGCATCGGTGCCGCGCTGCGCGGCCAGCTCCCGGTGCGCAGGGGAGACAAGGTCTGCTTTGTCATCAGCGGCGGCAGCGTTGCGCTCGAGCAGCTGCACCAGCTCGAGGACGTTGCGCTCTGACAGAGAGAAAATATCCGCCCCGGCGCACCTTCCGTCAGAAGGGCGCGTCGAGGCGGATGCTGTCTCGGGCCGTTATTTGCTGCTTGCGAGCGCCTGATCGATGAGCTCGTTGAGCTTCTTTGCCTGATCGGGTGCGGTGATCGCGCCGACGATCGGCTGGCCGACGATGTTGCCGTTCTTGTCGACGACGTACGTGGTCGGGAACGAGTACAGACCGGCGGTGAACTTACCGGCCTCGCTGTCGGAGGCGAACCAGAGGTTGGAGTAGGTCACGCCCTTTTTCGCCAGAATGTCCTTCGCCTCGGCGATGGCGGTCTTGTCGCCGTCGAGCGTGAAGGAGTTGATGCCGACGACCGCGCCGCCCTTCGCGGCGAGGTCCTTGTTGAGCGCCTCAAGGTCGGCCAGCTCACCGACGCACGGGTTGCAGGTGGTGAACCAGAAGTTCACGACCGTGACGCTGTTGCCGGCAAAAAGCTTGCTGCTGTCGACGTCATTGCCGTTGAGGTCCTTACCCTGAAAGCTTGGGAATTTCATCGCGTTGCTGCCGGAGGCGGTCATGCCGGCCTCCTCCGCGCTCACGCTGTCACCTGCGCCGGGCGCCGTGCCGCAGCCGGGATACTTCTGCTCGAGGATGGTGAGCTTGCCCTCGATCTCCTTGATCTGCTCGGCGCCGGCCTTGAGCGTCTTGAGCTCGTCGGCCGAGAAGCCGTCCTTCGCGCTCTCGATCGTGGCGAGCAGGAAGTCACCGTAGTTCGTGCCGTCCTCGATCATGGTGCTGTTTTTGTTGGCAGACAGAAACACCTTGTTCCAGAGGTCGGAGTTTGCGGCGAGAATGTCGTTTTCCTTCTGCATGAGCTGCTGATAGAGCTTGGCTGCTTCGTCGGCGCTGTTCGGCTCGGTCGCGATCAGGGTCGCGATGTCGGTGCTGCCGTCCGCCTTGTCCTTGCCTTTGCCCGACGAGCACGCCGCGAGACTGAACACCATCGCGAGCGCGAGCAGGAGCGTCACGAGCTTGGTCATTTTTTTCGTCTTCATCATGATTCCTCCGTTTGATTTTGATGGTTGCTTACTTGTTTCGGATTCGTGTTTCCGCTCAGGCCAAAGCCATAGCGGAAGCGGATGGCCTCCGTGGGGCAGGCGCGGATGCACTTGCCGCAGCGGATGCACTCCGTGTCGTTGGGGGACTTGGTGATGTCCACGTCCATCTGGCAGGTGCGCGCGCATTTGCCGCAGGAGACGCACTTGCTCGTGTCGACCTGGATGCCGAGCAGGGAGACCTTGTTCATCAGCGCGTAAAACGCGCCGAGCGGGCAGATCCACTTGCAGAACGGGCGGAAAAACAGCACGCTCAAAACGACGACCGCGATCAGAATGATCAGCTTGCGCGTAAACAGCGCGCCCAGCGCCGCGCGGATGCTCTCGTTTGCGGCGGCAAGCGGGATCGCGCCCTCGAGTACGCCCTGCGGGCAGATATACTTGCAGAAATACGGGTCGCCCATGCCCACGTCGTTGACGATGAGCGCCGGCAGCAGCACCACGGCCAGCAGCAGGATGACGTATTTCAAATAGGTCAGCGGCTTGAGCTTTTTTGTCGACAGCTTTTTGCCCGGGATCTTATGCAGCAGCTCCTGCAGCCAGCCGAACGGGCACAAAAAGCCGCAGATGAACCGCCCGAGCAGCACGCCGAGCAGGATCAGGATGCCGGTGATATAATACGAAAAGCGGAATTTGGACGAGCCGACCACCGCCTGAAACGCCCCGATCGGGCACGCGCCCGATGCTGCCGGGCAGGAATAGCAGTTCAGACCGGGTACGCAGACGCTCTTGCCCTTGCCCTGATAGATGCCGCCCTTGAAGAAGTTCGGCAGGTGGATGTTGGTCAGCAGCGTCGCCGCCGCCTGGATCCAGCCGCGAAACCGGCTCAAGAGCAGGGAAACAGACTGTTTTTTCTTATCCAATGCCGACACACTCCAAGCACAGCCGGATCGCCTTGTTGAGCACGGCGCCGGCCTCGCCGCGCAGCGCGCCGAAGCACACCATGGCGATGCCTGCAGCAATCAGCAAGCCCTGTACAATGGCTTTTTTTGCACGAAACACTTGGATCACTCCCTTCTGTTTGCCATGATACCATGGCGCAGATAAAATCTTCGTTAAGAACGGAAACTTAACAGAGATTTTATGCCTTTGTGTTATCATATAACAAAGTCGAACATTCATAAATACGCATGAGGAGAATGGTATGCATATTTTGGTTGTGGAAGATGAAAAGGCGCTCTGCGACACGATCGCGCGCAGCCTGCGGCGGCTTGCCTACAGCGTGGACTGCTGCTATGACGGACAGAGCGCCGCGGAGATGCTCGCCGTCGAGCGCTTTGATCTGGTCGTGCTGGATCTGAACCTCCCCGGCGAGGACGGTATGACGGTGCTCCGGACGCTGCGCGAGCGTGACCGCGACACCAAGGTGCTGATCCTGTCGGCGCGCTGCGAGGTCGCCGACAAGGTGGCGGGGCTCGATGCGGGCGCGAACGACTATCTCACCAAGCCCTTTCACCTCGATGAGCTCGCGGCGCGCATCCGCAGCCTGACGCTGCGCCGCTTTACGCAGAGCGACGTGGTCCTGACTTGCGCCGAGCTGTCGTTTGACACCAAGGCGCGCAAGGCGTCCGTGCGCGGCGAGGTACTGTCGCTCACGCGCAAGGAGACGGGCATCCTCGAATACCTGCTGCTGCATCAGGGGCGGCCGGTCAGTCAGGAGGAGCTGCTGGAGCACGTGTGGGACAGCGGGGCGGACGGCTTCGGCAACTCCATCCGCGTGCATATCTCCGCACTGCGGAAAAAGCTGCGCGCCGCCTTGGGCTATGACCCCATCCGCAACCGCATCGGCGAGGGCTATGTTATGGAGGAGCAGACATGAAGCGGTTATCTCTGCAGTGGCGCATCACGCTGATGACGGCGGCGCTGATCGGCGTGACGTGTGTGCTCATGAACTGCCTGATCGGCTATTCCGGCAAGCGGTACATGGACGCGATCGGCAGCGGCATCTCGTCTTACAGCGAGATCGAGTCCGGTGCGCCCGATGCCTTCGACCCGCAGAGCAAACAGCCGGATGACGAGCTGACGATCATCATCAGCGGCGCGCAGGCGGCCTTCGGCGTCACGAACTGGTACATCACGGCGGCGGTCACGCTCGCCGGCGGCGTGCTCGCGTATTTTGTCAGCGGCCGCGCGCTGCGTCCGCTGCGCAGCTTTGCAGCGCAGGTGGAAAGTATTCAGCCGGGCAATCTGGCGCAGTGCAAGGTCAGCGAGGACGTGCTGCCGGAGTTTCAGCGCTTCAGCCGCTCGTTCAACGGCATGATCGACCGCCTGGACGCGGGCTTCACGGCGCAGCGGCAGTTTACGGGCAACGCTGCGCACGAGCTGCGCACGCCGCTTGCGCTGATGCAGGCGCAGCTTGAGCTGTTTTCCGCCGAGCACGCGGACGTCACGCCCGAAACGGCAGCGTTTTTGAGCCTGCTGCAGGAGCAGACGGAGCGTATGGCGCAGATGACGAAGATCCTGCTGGAGATGAGCGAGCTGCGCACCGTGCCCTGTGACGACCGGGTCGAGCTCGCGCCCATGATCGAGGAGATCTTCACCGATCTCGCGCCGCTTGCAGAGAGCAAGTGCATCGCGCTGGAGGCCGACGGTGGCGCTGTGCTCACCGGCAGCGACCCGCTGCTGTACCGGCTGCTGTTCAACCTGACCGAAAACGCCATCCGTTACGGCCGGCCGGACGGGGCGGTGCGCATCGCGGTCAGCGAGGCGGACGGGAATGTACAGATCCGCGTCTGTGACCACGGTCCCGGCATCCCGGAGGCATACCGGGAGAGCGTTTTCCAGCCGTTTTTCCGCGTGGACAAGTCGCGCAGCCGGGCGCATGGCGGTGTCGGGCTCGGTCTGTCGCTCGTGTGGGAGATCGCCGCGCTGCACGGCGGCACGGTGCAGATCGAGCGCAGCGGCGCGGACGGAACGGTCATGCTCGTGACGCTGCCGCGCGACGGCAAAGAAGCATAAAACAAAGGCGGCAGCCGGATAGCTCCGGCTGCCGCCCGTTTTTGTTCGTGTCTTACCAGATGCCGAGCACGTGCTGCATCAGCAGGCTCATGCCCGCGATGCCGACCCAGCAGCAAAAGCCCATGATGAGCGGCTTGCCGCCGGTTTTGACGAGCTTGACGATGTTTGTGTTCAGGCCGACGGCGCACATGGCCATCACGATCAGGAACTTGCTGAGCGTCTTGAGCGGGGTGAACACGCTTGCCGACACGCCGGCGCTCACGCAGATGGTCGTGATCACGGACGCGAGCAGGAAGTAGAGGATGAACATCGGGAAGATCTTCTTGAAATCGACCTTCGTGCCGTCGGTCTTGGCGCGCTTCGTGCGCACGAAGGCGAGCACGAGCGTGATCGGGATGATGGCGAGCGTGCGCGTGAGCTTGACGGTCACGGCCTTGTCGAGCGTCTGGCTGCCGAGCCCGTAGAGCGAGTCCCACGTGGAGGCCGCGGCCGTGACGGACGACGTGTCGTTGATGGCCGTGCCGGCGAAGATGCCGAACGCCTCGCCGTTCGTGGTCGAGAAGCCGAGCAGTGCGCCGAGCGCGGGGAAGAAGATGGCCGCGAGCATATTGAAGAAGAAAATGACGGAGATCGCCTGCGCGACTTCCTCGTCGTCCGCGTCGATGACGGACGCGGTCGCCGCGACGGCCGAACCGCCGCAGATCGACGAGCCGACGCCCACGAGCGTCGAGATCTTGCCCGGAATGTGCAGCAGCTTGTGCAGCAGCCACGCCACGACGAGCGACGTCGTGATCGTCACGAGGATGATCGGCAGCGACTGCTTGCCGGTCTGCCAGATGACGGACAGGTTCATGCCGAAGCCGAGCAGGATGACGGCGTACTGCAGCACCTTTTTCGACACGAACGAAATGCCGGGCTGCGCCGCGCTCTTGTCGTGCCAGAGCAGGGTGACGATCATGCCGGCGAGGATGCCGAACACCGGGCCGCCGACGATCGGAAACCGCTGCCCGAGCAGCCAGCAGGGCACGGCCATGACGAGGCACACGAGGATGCCTTTCCAGTTTTTCTGAATGAAGTTCATAGTGGGTCGAGGATTCCTTTCTCTCCATGCGTTGTTTGCAGAGAGCATCATATCATAACCGAACGATAAAGAAAAATGATTTCTATTTATCAAATGATAATTATATGTTATCATTGACCGAGAAATCTACGGAAAAGGGGGATACCCATGCTGGATTTTCGCGTCGAGACCTTTCTGGCCGTGTGCCGGCACATGAATTTTACGAAGGCGGCGCGCGAGCTCAACATCACGCAGCCTGCGGTCTCGCACCACATCCACTATCTGGAGCAGACTTACGGCACGGCGCTGTTCCAGCACAACGGCAAGCGCCTGCAGCTGACCGAGGCGGGGGAAATTCTGCGCCGCACGCTGCTGACGATGAAGCATGACGAGCAGCACCTGCAAAATCGCATGCAGCAGGCCGCCTCCGGTACGCGCGACTATTCGTTCGGCGCGACGCTCTCGGTCGCGGAGTTCATGATCAACGAGGCGCTCGGCCGGTTTTTGCAGCTGCACCCGGACAGCCACATTCAGATGCAGGTGGCGGATACGAAGGTGCTGCTGAGCAAGCTCGATTCCGGCGAGCTGGATTTTGCAGTCGTCGAGGGCGATTTCCCGAAGGCGGAGTATGACTTCTTTGTGTTCGGCACAGAGGAATATGTCGCCGCCGGAGACCCGGAGAAGGCCGCACGCTATCGCGGCCGGCGCCTGACGGACCTGCTGGTCGAGCCGCTGCTGCTGCGCGAAGAGGGCTCGGGCACGCGCGTGATCCTGGAGTACTACCTGAAGGAGCATGGCCTGGCGGTGGCGGATTTTGCCCACACGGTCGAGATCGGCAACATCGGCGCGATCAAGACGCTGCTCAAAAGCGGCTACGGCGTGTCGTTTCTCTACCGCGCGGCCATCCGCCCGGAGGAGGCGGCGGGCACGCTCGGCGTGATCGAGCTGAGCGACTTTCGGCTGCGGCACGACATCATGTTTCTGTTCCCGAAAAACAGCAATTTCCGCGCCGATTACACGGCCATTTTCCGCGAGCTGCGCGCCTGCGCCGAAGAAACCGGCAGCGCGTGACCCCGCACTGCCGCAGCAAACAGCCACCGCAGCGCCCGGTCGGGCGCTGCGGTGGCTGTTTGCAGATGGTAACAAGCTATCCGTGATACCAGCGCTGTATTGTTTTTGCACTCGCATACGAATCTATCATACGCAGTAGATATGTTTTTCCGTCATTTGCATATAGTTTCAGACGATAGTCATTGTCTCTGCCTGTTCGCACGGTCACGATGGAAACACGTCGGATGTACTGCCTGCAAAACGCGGATTTCCCCGAAAAGATCAGCCAATCATCCGACAAAAATGTGTTGGACCCCGGGTACAATGCAGCGACATTCGTGTCGCTGAATTTCACATGAAAAAGACGCTCCTGATACCGGATGATCTGCCGGAAGCGGAAAGTCAGAAGGATGTCCAGAAGGTACCACACCAAAGCGGGCACGTAGGTCCAGAGCGCGAAGGGAGGCGCATAAACAGCGGTTTTGCACCATAGGAGTATGAAAAAGGATAGCTCATAATAAAGCGTAGCAACGACGAATATGACGAGAAATCTCGTCTTCAGAAATCGTACAATGTACCGCTTCATTTACGAATTTTTGACCAATGCCACGACCGTCTCGATATGCTCCGTGTGCGGGAACATGTCCACCGGTTGGATGCGCATGACGCGGTAACCGTGCCGGGTGAGGTAGCCCAGGTCGCGCGCGAGTGTCTCCGGGCTGCACGACACGTACACCACCCGCTCCGGCCCGACGGCCGTGACGGCGGAGAGAAAGCGCTCGTCACTGCCGGCGCGCGGGGGATCGAGGATGATGACGTCGGCGTGTTCACCGGCCTTCGCCATGCCCTGCAGGAAGTCGCTCGCGTCGGCGGTGTAGAAGCGGACGTTGTCCGCATGGTTCGCCTTCGCGTTGCTGATCGCGTCGCGCACGGCGTCGCGGTTGTTCTCCACGCCGATCACGCGCGCGGCGTCCCGGCTCGCAAAGATGCCGATCGTGCCGGTGCCGCAGTAGGCGTCCACGACGGTTTCTTTGCCGGTCAGCCCGGCATAGTCGAGCGCTGTGCGGTAGAGCACCTCCGTCTGCACGGGGTTGATCTGGTAAAACGCGCGCGGCGAGATGCGGAACGTGAAGTCCCCGAGCTGCTCGCGGATATATCCCGGGCCATAGAGCACCTCGCTGTGTGGGCCGAGCACAAGGCTCGTCTGCCCGGCGTTGATGTTCTGTACGATGGTCGTGATGTCCGGGTGCCGCTGCAGCAGCGCGCGCACAAAGTTGCGCTTGCCGGGCAGCATGCCGTGTGCCGTCACGAGCACGACGAGGATCTCCCCGCTGCGCCAGCCGCGCCGCACGAGCACGTGCCGCAGCGTGCCGCGGCCGGTGTCCTCGTCATAGGGGCGGATCTTGAAGCTCTTGAGCAGGCCGCGGATCGTGACGATGATCCGGTCTGCGACGGTGTCCTCGATCATGCAGTCGCTGACCGGCACAATCCGGTGTGAGGCTGATTGGTACACGCCTGAGATGATCTGCCCCTGCCGGTTGACGCCGAAGGCGGCCTGCACCTTGTTGCGGTAGTGGTAGGGATCTTCCATGCCGATGATCTCCTCCACGTGGCCGAAGCGGCCGAGCAGGCGGATGGCCGTCGCCTGTTTGAGATGCAGCTGCTCGTCATACGACAGGTTCTGCAGCTGACAGCCGCCGCATTTTTTCGCGAGCGGGCATGCGCGCGTTGGGATGCTTGCCATGGTCATGACCTCCGGTCTTGCGAACTCTTTTCTTTATCCTAGCACATCATTCGTCGCTTTTCCACACGGTTTTTGCGCGCGGCAGGTTCCACTCGAAGTGCGCCGCGGCACAGCGGATCACAACGACGACGACCACGCCGGTCAGGATCGCGCCCGGCCCCTGCCAGACCTGCCGCAGGAGCAGATAGAGGATCCCGCCCGCGATGGACGCGCTGGCGTAGATGTGCTTGCGCAGGATGTAGGGCATATCTCCGGCGAGCACATCGCGCAGCACGCCGCCGCCCGTGCCGGTCAGCAGGCCGACAAACACCAGCAGCAGCGGGTCCGTGCAGCCGGCGAGGGTGATGGCGGTGTTCATGCCCGTGATCGTGAAGATGCCGAGCCCGGCCGCGTCCATGATGAGCATGAGCGCGTCGAACACATGCTTGCTGCGGCCGATGGTGCGCCGCACGAACGGGAAAAACAGCACGACCGACACACCCAGCGCGACGAGCAGATAGATCGGGTCCTGAAACGCGCGCGGCGGAGTCAGGCCCACGACAAGATCGCGCAGGATGCCGCCGCCGACGGCCGTTGTGATGCCCAGCAGTCCCACGCCGAAGATGTCCATATGCTTTTCGATGCCGAGCACCGCGCCGCTGACGGCGAACGCGACCGTCCCGGCCAGTTCAAGCAGAAAGAGAAAGGTTTCCATCGTCATGACCTCCAAAAAAAGAGTACACCCCTGTTGTGGTGCAGGTGTGTACTCTGTCCTTTTACCTGAAAGATTGGCCGGGCGGCCTTGCTTCTTCGGTGCGGAATCGTCTCTCCAGAGCTCCGTCAGCCGCCGGTCCTTTTGCCTGAGAGTGTCACTCCTTCGGCGGCCGCAGCGCTCTCCCGGCAGCATCTTACGGCGTATATCTGCCGACAGTATAGCAGATGCGGCGAAATTTGCAATGCCGAATTTTTTCGTGTACACTGTTTGCAGAATGAACGGGAGGGATGCGCATGAAACGCATGCTGTGGCTTTTCCTGTGCCTGGCGGTGCTGCTGACGGCCTGCGGGCAAAAACCGGCGGCCGACTCCGCCGTCGCGGCGGCGCAGCTGTATCAGCCGCTTGTGCAGGCGGTCGGCGATGGCACGGACACGGGCGTCGATCTCACGGACGCGCAGATCGCGCAGGCGGTGGCGCAGCTCTCGTCTGCGGGGCTCACGGCCGTACACGTGGACGCGGCCGACCCGGTCACGCATCCGGAGGCGGTGACCGCCTTTTGGGACGTACGCGCGGCAGGGGAGACGGCTGAGGCCACGCTTTATGAGGTCTGCCGCGACGGTGGGCTGCTGTGCCACACGCTGCGATTCGCGGACGGGACGGATACCGTCACACGCACGCGTGTCGTCTGGCGCGATGGGGCGTTTTCCGTGAGCTATGCCGATACCTACGCCGTCACGTCCCTGACGCTCGACGGCGGGCGGCTGACCTACGTCTATGACATGCCCGATAACCCACCGGGCACCGATCACGACGGCCACATCGACACGCAGGAGACATTCACCGTTGGATAAGGAAGCGGCGGGCGTCGGATGCCGCAGCGCTCTGCTGCAGCGCGGCCTGCGCCAGCAGCTCCATGCCGTCGGCCGCCTGCGGGTAGCGCGCGGCAAGGCCGAAGTGCGCGAACGCGGCGCACAGCTGCGCGCTGTCGAGCACGACGCTGTCGCTGCCGCGGGCGAGCTCCAGCTCGATGATCGAGCGCAGCACCTGCTCGCTGCACACTTTCTCCGGCTGCACACAGCCGAGCAGCGCCTGCACGGGCGCATCGGGATAGCTGCAGAGCAGCCCGTAGCGCCGCGCGGCGAGGCCGTAGACATTGGCGGCGCGCACGCCGGGCGTACACAGCACGCTCACGCGCTGCCGCAGCGTGCCGACGAGCTGCGGCAGTGCAGCACCCGCAGTGCCCAGCACCGGGATGCCGACGGCCGCCGTGAGCTGCTCGCAGAAGGCGCCCGCACTGTCCGGTGCGGCGATGACCGTGCAGCCGGAGGCGGCCAGCACCTCCGCTGCTGCGCGCAGCTGCGGCAGGGGCGGCTGCGTGGACGCCCCGCACAGATACGGTTCGCAGTCCGGCACGGCCGCCGGACTCAGCGGCAGCAGGACGGCGTGTTCTCCGCCTAGCGCCTGCACGCGGCGCAGGAACTGTGTGATGGCGGCCGGGTCTGCGCCGAGCACGCCGATGTGAGGCTGATCCTGTATCTGCATGATGGACATCTCCTGACGAAAAAAGTCTCCGCGAAGCGGGTATGACCCCATCTTAGCGGAGACTGTGATCCGTCCGGCAACACTTTGGCATCGAAACGGCATCATTGTGCGTTGAAATACAAAGTATTTTCCACGCGCCATGCCGGCAGGGAAAAGGCCGTGTCGGCGTCCGGGTCATAAAACTGCAGGTAGTCGGTGATGCTGCTGTCCATGCCGTCGTTGTAACTGCCCTCGTTTCCGGCGTTGAGCAGCTGCAGGGGAACGGTGTTTCCACCGCTTGCGCGCAGACCGAGCATTTTTTTCGCCGCTTCCGGCATCGGGATCTGCACCTCGTCGTACGGCACGCCGAGCGCGGCCGCGACCGTGGCGCCGACGCGGATTTCAAACACGCGCAGCAGGTAATCCCACAGGTCGTTCTGCCGGATCTGGAAGGCAAAGCTGTCGGAAAATGTATAACTGAGCGCCAGCACGCAGCCGGTCGCATCGTCGAGCAGGAAGGACGCCGTGTCGCCGCGCGGATTGCTCAGCGCGATGCCCCAGAGGACGAAGCCGCTGCCGTAGCTCGCGTACTGGACGGTCGCGCCCTCCTCCACGGAAAAGCCGCCGCCGAACAGCGCGCTGTCCTTTTCCAGCGCGCCCAGAAGGTCCTGCGCGTACTGCGTCATCTCGGCCAGCGTGTGCGCCGCGGCGCTCTCGTCGAGCTCGACGGGATCTTCTGCGCCGTAAAACAGGTTCTGCATGCCGTCGGTCAGCTTTCGGCGCAGAACGGTGGCCGGACCTTGCTCGTCGCCGGTGCTGAGGGAAAATGCCGTGTCCTGCTCCGCGCGGTCAAGCCGCGCGGCCACGAGGTTCGGCAGGAAGAAGCCGCCCGCCGCGATCGCCAGCACGAGCACGACCGCCAGTGCGGTGCGCATCCACGGTCTCATACGCGGCCTCCTTTCAGCTCCACGGTTACGACTGTGCCGTTGCCGACACGGCTCTCGAACTGCATCGTGCCGCCGTGCAGCTGCACGATCTCATTGCACAGCGACAGGCCGAGGCCCGCGCCGCCCTGCGCGCGCGAGCGCGACTTGTCCACGCGGTAAAACGCCTCCGTCAGGTGTGCGAGCGCCTCCGGCGGGATGCCGCGGCCGTTATCGAGCACGCGCACGCGGCAGCCGTCGGGCAGCATCTCCTGCCAGACGTAGATGTAGCCGCCGCTGTCGAGTGCCTTGCGGGCGTTGTCCATGAGGTTTACGAGCAGGGTTTTAAATAGGTCCGGCTCCAGAAAGCACATGCCCTCCGCCGTGCGGTACTGCAGGGCGATGCCCTTCTGGGCGTACACGCGCTTGAGATGCTCCAGAAGCCCCGCCACCAGGTCGGCCGGGCTCGCGGGCACGAGCTGGAGCTTCGACTGGTCGAGCGAGAGCATGTCCAGCAGCTTCAGCCCCAGCGCCTCGAGCCGCTTGCCCTCGGAGAAGATATAGTTTGCCGCGTCCATCTGCTCGTCGGGGGTGAGCACCTGGCTGCGCAAAAGGTCTGCATAGCCGATGATGGAGGTCATGGGCGTTTTCATCTCGTGTGAGAAGTCGGCCATGAACCGCTCCTGCAGGGCCATACTCTCCTGAATACGGTTGACGTTGCGCTCGAGCTGTCCGGCCATGCGGTTGAAGTCGGCGGCGAGCTGCCCCACCTCGTCGCGCGAGCGCACGGGCGCACGGTAGCCGAGATTGCCCCGCGCCAGTTCTCTCGATGCGCGGGAAAGCGTGCCGAGCGGGCGCGTCAGCAGATAGGACGTGACCCACGACACGGCCGCGCCGATGGCGATGAGGATCACAAACGTCGTGTGGTACGCGCGCTGCTGCGTCTGGCGCACGGTGTAGGCCTCCGTCACGTCGAACGCGAGCTGGACGGTCGTGCCGTCGGCCGTGGCGCCGAGCATGAGGTAGTGCCGGCCGTTGCCGGTGCGCACGATGCGCGTGAGCCCGTCGCCGCCGTCGGACGGCTCCGGCGCGGCGTCGAGCAGCACCGTGTCGCCCGTCTCGGTCATCTGCGCGCCGAAGCGGATGCGCGCCGCCGTGTTCGACCCGCCGCTGCCGAGCTTGTGCAGCACGAGCGCGACCGTGTTGGCCGCCGTGCCGGGCGAGGCGTTGTCGCCGAGCAGATCCAGCACGTCCACGACCATGTGGTAGGTCTGCACGGCGGCATCGCGCTCGCGGTCGATGGAGGAAGAAAACGACTGCGCGATCATGAGACTGCCGCCGATGCCATAGGTCAGCGACAGCAGCAGCACCATGGCGATGGTGAGCTTTGCACGAAACTTCATGCGCTCATACCTCCAGCCGGTAGCCGACCTTGTTCACGGCCAGCAGCCGGTTTTCCCAGCCGACCTTTTTGCGCAGCCGCTGAATGTGCAGGTCCACGGTCTTGCTGCCGTAGCTGTACTCGCCGCCCCAGACGTGCTCGTAGATCGTCTCGCGGTAGAGCGCGGTGCCGGGGTTGCGCGCGAAAAACAGCAGCAGGTCATATTCCTTGTGCGTCAGGCTGATCTCCTCCGCGCCGCGCCAGACCTGCATGGCGCGCGTGTCGATGCGCAGCCCACCGATCTCAATCACGGCGTCGGTCTTGTTGTAGCGCCGCAGCACGACGTCCACGCGCGCGAGCAGCTCCACGACCTCGAAGGGCTTGACGATATAATCCTCCGCGCCCATGCGCAGGCCGCGCACCCGGTCGTCGACCGAGCCGCGCGCGGTCAGGAAAATGACCGGGATGCCCAGCGGGCGGATATATTCCATGAGCTCGAAGCCGTCGGCATTCGGAAGCATCACGTCGAGCAAAATGAGATCAAATACGTTCCGTTCCAGAATGTCCGCCGCGGCCAGTCCGTCGTACACGCACGTGCAGTGATAGCCCGCGCGGGTCAGGCTCATCTGGATCAGGTCGCAGATCGGTTTCTCGTCGTCCACGATCAGGATCTGGATCATGCCACCGCCTCCTTCGGGTCAAAATTACATCGTTTCGGCATCAAAACGGCATCCGATGCCCGGCTTGATTATAGGTGCGGCCGGAGCACGTGTCAAATGTTTCGCGCCGCCGGTCAGATCTTTCCACGGCTGGGGAAACCCGCACAAAAAAATCGTCATTTTGTCTAAAATGGGCTTGCAAACCGGGTGAGGGTTATGGTACAATAATAACGTCAAATTCTGGTTGAAATCGTGCGGATGCTTTTCGCGCGCGACCGGCCGGAGTGACAAGCATAATTTTTAATGGAGGAAGAAAAGCATGTCCAAGAAAAAAGTTCTGACAGTCATGCTGACGCTTCTGGTTGCAGTCTGCCTGCTCGCCACCAGCGCTCTGGCTGTTGCCCCGACCGGTTCCACTACCGATCCGACGACCACCCCGACGACCACCCCGTCGACCACCCCGTCGACTACTCCGTCGACTACTCCGTCGACCACCCCGTCCGGCACACCCATCCCGGGCAAGCCGGTGTTCGGTGACATCACGAAGGGCGCCTGGTACTACGACGCTGTGATTTGGGCTGTGGATAACAACGTCACCGTCGGCACCTCCGCCACCACGTTCAGCCCCGCCAAGGCCTGCACCCGTGCCGAGATGATCGAGTTCGTGTGGAATGCCGCCGGCCAGCCGAAGGCAGCGACCACCAAGACCGTTCCGTTCACCGACGTTCCGGAGTCCGGCAGCTCCGCTTTCTGGTATGAAGATGCGCTCCTGTGGGCATATGAGAACGAGATCGTTGCCGGCACCAACGAAGACGGCACCACCTTCAGCCCCACCAGAGTCTGCACCCGTGCCGAGATGGTGAGCTTCCTTGTCCGCCTGTTTGCCGAGAACGGCGACGAGCTCGACGATTCTCCGTTCACCGACATTCAGGAAGACGACTGGTACTACATGGAAGTGCTGTGGGCCTATACCTACGGCCTGACCGATGGCACCTCCGAGACCACCTTCAGCCCCCTCAAGACCTGCACCCGTGCTGAGGCGGTTCAGTTCCTGTTCAATGCCGCAGAGGTTGCGTAAACAAATCCACGCACGTAATTGAATGTTTTTCTATCAGGACTTCGGTCGCGAATAGAATGCTGAAATAACGGCACAAAGAAGAGATGGGAAAACCTCATCTCTTCTTTTTTTATAATTTTCGACAACACAGAGAGTAACAGAAGGGAGTGCTGGGAGACGTGAATACGACCCGCTTCGCAAACAGAGCCTGGGCCTTTTTGCTGGCAGCCGTTATGGTGCTGACGCTGATCTGCCCGCAGGCACTGGCTGCGAATGAAACCATCCAACCCGCCGGCGACAAGCTGGTCATCGGCCAGACGGACTATGCGCTGGTCGACGGTGTGACGGAAACGGACATTTTCCTGAACACCAAGGAAGGCAACGCGCAGATCGCCGGCTTTATGACGACGATCGCACCGGGTGCGAAGGCAACTTTCAAAGCTTCGTATAGCGGTTATTATACTGAAGGCAGCACGCCCGCGTCCCGCAAGGACGTGGCGGCGAACCTGCCCTGGAACCTGGAAAAGACAACGCTGCAGGCAGCGGCCTACACCAAGGCGACCGGCGGCAACGTCATCATGGCCATGAACGGCGACTTCTACAACATGCAGAATGCGCAGCCGCTCGGCTACCTCATCATGGAGGGCAACGTCATTCAGGAGAACAACGGCGCTGCCTCCGAGCCGTATTTCGCTGTTTTGAAGGACGGTACGTATGCCATCCGTGACGCCGGAACGGACTGCTCCGACGTGCTGGAGGCCGTTTCCGGGCCGTGTTATCTGGTCAAGGACGGCCAGGTCAATCATAACGGCGATTATCTCATACCGGTCAACAGCATCGGCCTCAAGGCCGACGGCACGGTCGTGACCTTTATGGCCGACGGCCGCCAGAGGCCCTACTCCGTCGGCATGACGATGAATGAGCAGGCGGAGTTTCTGGCCGCGCAGGGCGTTGTGAATGCGATCTACCTCGACGGCGGCGGCTCGGCGACCTATGCCTCGAAGCGCGAGGGCACCAGCGACCTGACCATCCGCAACCGCCCGTCCGACGGCGTGGAGCGCACGGTCTCGAGCGCGCTGCTGCTGGTCTCCACGGCGGAGCAGGACGGCGTGTTTGACCACGCGTCCCTCTCTCCGAACAACACGGTGTATACGCCCAACAGCCAGATCCGGTTCTCGGCCATCGGCGTAGACAAAAACGGCGGCCATGCGGAGCTGCCGGATAATGTGTCCTGGTCCGTGACGGACAGCAAGTGCGGCACCATTGATGCCGACGGCCTGTTTACGCCCGCGAAGAATTATAAGGGCGAGGTGACGGCGCAGCTGCTGGTCGGCGGCAAGTCCGCCGGCCGCACGACCGTGACCATTGCGGACATCACGGATCTGTCGTTCAGCAGCGCAGAGGCGTCGCTGGACTTCGGCGCGTCGTCGGATCTGGGCCTGATCGCCAAGAGCAGCGGCCGCGACATCGTCTATAAGGACGGCGACTTCCGGTGGACGGTCACCTCTCAGACAGAGGGCGTGAGCGATGCCGACGCCGGCAGCGTGCGTGACAATGTGTTTACCGCCGGCTCCGGCAAGGAGACCATGAACGTGACGGTCAAGGCCACGTATGCCTATGACAAGTCCAAGACGGCGGAGATCCAGGTCGAGATCGGCAAGCTGCCGGTGACCCTGCTCGACTTTGAGCCCGATGCGGAGGGCAATCGCCAGCAGTGTGCGCACTACCACTGGATCCTTGACACGTTTGCCAACAACGGCAAGAACCCCGACGGCGGTTATATCCCCAAGAATTCGGACGATAAGACGCCGCTGAAGGTCAGCAGCTACTGGAATGCGATCGAGCCGTTCCACAATGACGGCTATGACTATTTCCTGTGGCCCAATGGTGCGCTGGATGATTACTGCTGCGGCAACCTGAAGATCGTCAGCGAGGCGGAGGGCGGCAAGGTCCGCTTCGGCCAGAACTCGATGGAGTTCAACTACGACTACAGCTCCTACAACGGCATGTCCAACGTCAATTTCAACATTCGCTACTGCGGCGAGAGCGACATCTACATCCCCGGCTCGCCGACGGAGATCGGCGTTTGGGTATACGCGCCCGAGGGCACGCCGGCATACTGCATGTATGCGGACGTGGAGTCCTGGGATCCGGCCAGCGGCGCGTATAAATGGTCCTATCCGCGCCTGACCGCGCAGAATGCCGACCCGGAGCGCCCGCTCCAGATCACCTGGACCGGCTGGATGTACTGCAAGGCGGACATCAGCGATCTTTACAGCGACGCGGAGCACCCGATCCGTCTGCGCCGCGGCCGCAGCCTGATCTGGGTGTCCTATCAGCCGAACGGCAACGAGGGCATTGGCGATTCCGGCCGCAAAAACGGCACGCTTTACTTCGATAACTACCGCGTTGTCTACGGCACGAACCTCGACGATCTGGATAACCCGGTCATCGACGAGATGACGATCAACGGCACGGCGCTCTCGCGCGGCGGCGACACGGTCATCGCTTCCAACGCCATTGAGGCCGTGGCAAAGTACCACGATGTGGACGGGAAGAACCGCTCCGGCATCAACGCACAGGCCACGACCATCAAGATCGACGGCGAGCCGATCCAGTCGGACAATTCCGACGCGGACGCGACCGTGCGCATGACGCTGCAAAACGGCCGCCACACGATGACGGTCTCCGTGTCCGATGCCTTTGGCAATACCGTCGAGAAAACGACTGCCTTTGTGGTAAACGGCACGACGGTGACAGATACCGCGACGGTCAGCGTCACCGGCTCCGACTTCGTTCCGCTCGGCGCGAACTATGCACTCACGGTCACGGCGGACGGGAAGGTCAGCTCTGCGGACATCACCATGCTGCAGCTCAATGACGATATCGGCCAGCCGGACGTGACGTATGCCCCCGGCGTGACCGGCAAAATGGAATACACGCAGACCGGCTTTAAGAAAGCCATGCTGACGCTGCACCTCGAGGCGGCGGCGCCGGTCGAGGGCGAGCTGGCCAAGCTGTCGTTCCACATCGCGCCGACGCTCGACACGCTGGTCAACCAGTTTACCTACACGGTGTCCCGCATCGTGCTCACGACCGCCAACGGTACGGCCTACACGGCGGCACAGGCGGCGGTGCGTCTGCCGCTGTCGGCGTATTACACCATCGTTCCCGGCCCGCAGCCTGCCGGCATGACCAGCGTGATCGCCGTCTATAACAAGGACGGCAGCGCGGCGCCCGGCGTTGCGCTGTATGTGGACGGCACCGAGATCGGCAAGACGGACGCCAACGGTCTGCTCGAGACCGACGCCATGAAGGACAAGGCGGCCGGCACGGTCTGCGTGCTCACGGCCACCGGACCGGACGGCGTCGCCGAGGCGACGAAGGTCACGGTACTTGCCGATGCCGGCGGCACGGCCTACGACGGCATCCATCTCAACGCCGCCGTGAGCAGCGGCACCGCGCAGGGCATCAGCTGGCTGTCCGGTATCGGTACGGCCGGCAAGGCGGTCGTGCAGTACCGCGTCAAGGGCGCGGATGCCTGGCAGACGGCCGACGGGACCTGCACGCTGATCGGCTTCTCCACGTCCAAGAGCGCTGCCTATACCAATGCGGCGCAGCTCACGGGCCTGACGGCCGGCACGGATTATGAGTTCCGGGTCGGCGACGGCGCCACCTGGTCGGAGCCGCAGAGCTTCCGCACGCGCGCAGCTGCGCAGGACACCACGTCCTTCGTCGTCATGGGCGACACGCAGATGACCGGCAACCCGGACAGCGAAGAGGACAAGGCAAGCATCGCGGTGCTGGAAAAGCTCGGCGCGATCGTCAAAGATAAGCCGGTCGATTTCGGCCTGCAGACCGGCGACTATGTGGACAACGGCTCCAACTACGCCATGTGGACGGAAATGCAAAACGCCTTTTCCGCCGCGTTCCCGGGCGTGAGCTTCTTCCATACGCTTGGCAACCACGAGTATTACGGTGACGCCAGCGGCCGCATCTCGGCGGATCTGCTCCAGCTCCCGGGCAAGGACTACTATTCCGTGGAGTACGGCGATGTCTATGTCGCCGTCATCAACAACAGCGCGGATCTCACCGAAGCCTGCGCATGGCTCCGGCAGGACGCCGCGCAGAGCACCTGCATGTGGAAGATCCTGTCCATCCACCAGCCGCCATACTATACCAACGCCAAAAACGGCGGCAGCGAGAAGTTCCATGAGCTGATCCCGGCCGCGGCAGAGGCCGCCGGTATCGACGCGGTCTTTTCCGGCCATGACCACTCCTATGCGCGCATCATGGCCAAGGACGGCGCGGCCGTTACCGAAAACGGCGTGACCTATTTCATCTGTGGTGACCTGGGCGAGAAGTCCAGAGATCAGAACTATGCGATCAGCTCCGATTTTGACTACGCCTACTGCGAGCAGGGCTATGAGGGCCTGATCCTCTATGTCACGGCCAACGACAAGACCATGACCGTCTCGGCCTACGACAGCAAGGACGGTCGTCTCGTCGATTCCGCGGTGCTGCAGTCCCGCTGCGCGCGCGGCCATCAGCTGACGACCTATCATGACGGCAAGTCCGTGTGCGCGGTCTGCGGCAAGGCCGTGGATGTGAAGGCTGCGCAGTACACCGGCTGGATGACCGTCGAGGGCACCGAGCAGCAGATGTACTTCCTGGCCGGCGACTATGTCACCGGCTGGCAGCAGCTCGGCGACAAGATGTATCACTTCGGCGACGACGGCATTGCCCACGTTACGGAGACGGTCGACACCCGCACCTGCACCACGAACGGCTATTACCTTACCACCTGCAAGGATTGCGGCGCGAGCTACCGCGGCGCGACGATCTGGTATGAGGGCCACAGTTGGGACGAGAACCACGTCTGCACGAAGTGCGGCACGAAAGGCAAGAATATTGCCGACGCGGAGGTCAGGACCGCGTCCGTCGTCTTTGGCGGCAAAAAAGCCATCTGCAACGTCACGGTCACGTATCAGGGCAAGAAGCTGACGGTCAAGACCAGCGACGTGAACGTTGACGGCTACATCTATTATACAAACAACACGAGCGTCGGCCTCGGCACCGTCACGATCAAGGGCATGCGCGATTTCTACGGCACCGTGTCTGCTCAGTATAAGATCCTGCCCGGCGGCGTCCGGGACGCTGCCGCGACCGAGATTGGCCAGAAGCAGGTCCGCCTCGAGTGGCCGGCGGCCGCCGGTGCGGAAAACTACCGCGTCGAGATGAGCAGTGACGGCGGCAGCACCTGGGACGTTCTGCCCATGGCCACAAAGCCCGCCTGCACCGTCACGGGCCTCGCGCCCGCAACGGAGTACACCTTCCGCCTGTTTGGCTGCACGAAGGTGGACGGCAAGTGGTATTCCTCGCCGTACTACTCCAATGAGGTCAAGGTGACGACGCTGCCCGACGGTGAGTTTGCGCCGTCCGAACTGCTCGGCACGGTCAGTGCCCGGGTGGACGGCCGGACCGTCACCGGCCTGAGCGCGGACGGTTCGCAGTATCTGTTCCTGCCCGCAAGCGCGGACCTGAACAAGCTCGCCCTGTCGGTGGACACGCAAAACTGCACGAATCCGACCGTGGAGCTGCAGGGCAGCAAGGGCACCGAAAAGCTCGGCAAGACCGTGAACGTCACAAAGCTTGCCGATGCGGACGACGGGCTCTACACCCTCACCGTTCTCATCAACGGCAAGGCGGCCGGCACCGTGTGCGTGGCGCAGTCCGAAAATCTCAGCGCGCTCTACATCACGAGCGACGATCCGTCCGCGCAGGGCAGAGACTTTGTCGATGCCAGCAAGTCCAATATTGCAACGGCGCAGATGCTGCTTGTCGACAAGGACGGCAAGGCTGTCTATGACGGCGCACTCACGCAGCTCAAGGCGCGCGGCAACACTACCTTCACCGTCGCCGAGAAGAAGTCCTATCAGATCAAGCTCGGCAAGAAGAGCGACCTCGTCGCCTGCGGGGAAAAGGTCAAGACCTGGACGCTGCTGGCCGGCTATAACGACGCAACGTTCCTGCACGACAAGCTCTTCAAGGATCTTGCCGCGTCGCTGGGCATGCCGTACACGGCCGCCTCCGACTGGGTGGACCTGTACTATGACGGCGTCTACCGCGGCACCTATCTCGTCAGTGAGAAGAACGCTGTCAACAAGACCGGCGTGGACATCACCGACATGGAGGACGCCTATGCAGGCGTCAACGCGGGCTATGGCAGCAACATGACCACCGCCACGGCCGAGAACCGGTACGGCCAGACCTACCAGTACACGACCGGTCTGACCGAGCCTGCCAACATCACCGGCGGCTACCTGCTCGAACTCAACGGCACAAAGCTCAGCGGCACGCCCGAGCCGAAGTATGACGAGGCCAGCGGCTTCATCACCGGCAAGGGCTCGGCGATGAACGTCAAGAGCCCCGAGTGGTGCGGCAAGGACGCCATGGCGTATATCAGCGAGTACTATCAGGCCTTTGAGGATGCGGTCTACGCGCAGGATGCCGACGGCAACTACACCGGCTACAACGCCGAGACCGGCAAGTATTATTATGAGTACTGCGACCTGACCTCGCTCGTGCAGGCCTATCTGCTGCAGAGCCTGTCCGGCAATTCGGACGCGTTCTACTCCTCGCTGTTCTTCTACAAGGACGCCGACGGCCTGATGTATGCAGGCCCCGTCTGGGATATGGAGTCTACCTGCGGCAGCGGCTGGAACGGCTATATCGGCCCGGACAACGACTTTATCAATGGCCGCTACCTCGTGACCGCGCTCCTGAAGATCCCCGGCTTCCGCGCGGCCGTCAGCAATTACTATCACGATACGTTCCTCGCGCAGGCGCAGCAGCTTGTGGGGGACGACGGCAAGGTCATGACCGGCGCTGCGCGCCTCTCGGCCAGCGCCGCCATGAACTACCGGCAGTGGCCGCTCATCCGCGTCGGCAATCCGAACCAGAGCAGCCACTTCTGGCCGGCCGGCACGACGTATGCCGATACCGTGGCCGACATGAACGACTGGCTCACCGCGCGCATCGCGCAGATGAGCGCCGTGTATGACCACACGTGGGATGCGGGCGTCGTGACGAAGGAGCCGACCTGTGCGGCCTCCGGCACGCGCGTTTACACCAACGATGTCGGTGAGACGATGACCGAGGCCATCCCGGCCAAGCCCCACACGCCCGAGACGCTCCCGGCCGTGGCGGCGACCTGCACGGCCTCCGGCCTGACCGAAGGCAGCAAGTGCGCCGTCTGCGGAGCGACGCTGACGGCACAGAAGGTCATCCCCGCCGCGCACCACTATGTTGACGGTGTCTGCACCGTCTGCGGTGCAGAGGATCCGACGGCCGTCCCGTGCCCCGGCGGCGAGGCCTGCCCGGGCCACAAATTCACCGATATGCCGTCCACGGCCAACTGGGCGCACAACGGCATTGACTTCGTCGTGGCGCACAAGCTCTTTGCCGGCACGTCCGACACGACCTTCGAGCCCAACACGAAGCTCACCCGCGCCATGATCGTCGAGATCCTCTATTGTCTCGAGGGCGAGCCCGCGGTGGAGGCGGAAAACCCCTTCACCGACGTGAGCGGCAGCGCCTGGTATACCAAGGCGGTCCTCTGGGCGGCGAGCAACAACATCGTGGCCGGCATCGGCAACGGCCGGTTCGATCCCAACGGCACGGCGACCCGCGAGCAGGCGGCGACGATCCTGTATGAGTACGCCCGCTTTAAGGGCTGCGACGTGGATGTCTACGGCGACCTGTCGGCGTTTGCGGATGCGGGCAGCGTGTCCGCCTTCGCGCGTGCGCCCATGACCTGGGCGGTGGCCGAGGGCCTGATCTCCGGCGCCGTTATCAACGGCCGGACGCTCCTCGACCCGCAGGGCGTGACCACACGTGCGCAGTTTGCGATGATTATGATGCAGTATGTCCTGAACGTCGTCAAGGCGGCGCCTGAGGCGCCGACGACCGGGGAGACCCCGTCGTCCGGCGAGACGCCGGCCCAGCAGCCGCAGCAGCCTGCGGAGACTCCGGAGCTGACGGAGGCCCCGGCGGCTGCGGAGGACTCCGCGCCGTCCGAGACGCCGGTGGCCGAGCAAACGCCCGCACCGTCCGAGACGCCGGCGGCCGAGCAAACGCCTGCGCCGTCCGAGACGCCGGCGGTCGAGCAAACGCCCGCGCCGTCCGAAACGCCGGCGGCGGACGAAGCCGCGTGAGCACACACATACATCATCCGGATCTGTGATCCATGACCGGGCATCCCGGAGCGGCTTTGCCGCTCCGGGATGTTTTTTCGCCGCCGTTCGGCAGAAAACGCGGAAATTCCTGTCAAGTTCTTGACAAAATTGTGTCCGCCGTGCTAACCTTTTTGTCAGGGAAATGAATCTTTACAGAAAGGCAATGGCAATGACATTAGATGAATTGAAGATCGGTTCCTCAGCAGTCATCACGGCGGTCGGTGGGGACGGCGCGCTGCGATGCCGGCTGTTGGACATGGGGCTCATCCCCCATACCCGCGTCACCTTGCAGAAGGTGGCGCCGATGGGCGACCCCATCGAGATCCGCGTGCGCAGCTATGAACTGACGCTGCGCGTGGAGGAAGCGAAGAAGATCGAGGTCGAGGGGGTGTCGGCATGATCTTTGCGCTTGTCGGCAACCAGAACTGCGGCAAGACGACGCTGTTCAACGCCCTCACCGGCTCCAACCAGCACGTGGGCAACTTCCCGGGTGTTACCGTCGATCAGAAGATGGGCGAGATGCGCGACGAGAAGGGCTGCTCCGTCGTCGACCTGCCGGGCATTTACTCCCTGCGTCCGTACACGCAGGAGGAAATCGTCTCGCGCGATTTTATCATCCATGAAAAGCCGGACGGCATCATCAACATCGTGGACGCCACGAACATCGAGCGCAACCTGTACCTGACGCTGCAGCTGCTCGAGCTGCGCGTACCGATGGTGCTGGCGCTGAACATGATGGACGAGGTGCACGCCAACGGCGGCGCCATCGACGTGCAGAAGATGAGCCAGGCGCTGGGCATCCCCGTCGTGCCGATCTCGGCGGCGAAGGGGGAGGGCGTGTCCGAGCTGGTGGACCAGGCGCTGACCGTTGCGCGCAGCCGGACGCTGCCGAAGGTGACGGACTTCTGCTCGGACGATTCGGCCGTGCACCGCTGCATCCACGCGGTCGTGCACCTGATCGCCGACCACGCCGACCGCATCGGCGTGCCGGCGCGCTTCTGCGCGGCCAAGCTCATTGAGGGCGGGGACGACCTCGCCGCATCGCTCGAACTCGATGAAAACGAGCAGGAGCTGCTCGAGCACTGCATCGTGCAGATGGAAAACGAGACCGGGCTCGACCGCAACGCGGCCCTTGCGGACATGCGCTACACGTTCATCGAGGGCGTCGTGGCGTCCTCCGTGGTCAAGTGCCACGAGAGCAAGGAGCACGCGCGCTCCATGAAGATCGACCGCATCCTCACGGGCAAGTATACCGCCCTGCCGACGTTCCTCGTCGTGATGTTCCTCACGTTTTACCTTACGTTCAACGTCATCGGACAGTGGCTGTCCGATCTGCTGCAGCTCGGCATCGACGCGCTGACCGGCGTCGTGGACGCCGCGCTCACGGCCTACGGCATCAACCCCGTGGTACATAGCCTCATCATCGACGGCGTGTTCGCCGGCGTCGGCAGCGTGCTCGTGTTCCTGCCGATCATCGTAACGCTGTTTTTCTTCCTGTCCATTTTGGAGGACACCGGCTATATGGCCCGCGTCGCCTTCGTCATGGATAAGCCCCTGCGCAAGATCGGCCTGTCCGGCCGCAGCGTCGTGCCGATGCTCATCGGCTTCGGCTGCTCGGTGCCGGCCATCATGGCCACGCGCACCGTCTCGTCCGACCGTGACCGGAAGATGACCATCCTGCTCACGCCATATATGAGCTGCTCGGCGAAGATCTCGATCTACGCGTTCTTCACCGCGGCGTTTTTCCCACGCTACCGCGCGCTCGTCATGCTGGGGCTGTATGTTCTCGGCATCCTCATCGGCATCATTGCGGCGCTCATCATGAACAAAACGGCCTTCCGCGGCAAGCCCGTGCCGTTTGTCATGGAGCTGCCGAACTACCGCATGCCCGGGCTCAAGAGCGTGGCGCTGTTGCTTTGGGAGAAGGCGAAGGACTTCCTCCAGCGCGCGTTCACGGTCATTTTCCTCGCGACGATCATCATCTGGTTCCTCCAGAGCTTTGACACGCGCCTGAACGTCGTGGCCGACAGTGCCAACAGCCTGCTCGCGCTCATCGGGCAGTTCCTCGCACCCATCTTCCGGCCGCTCGGCTTCGGCGACTGGCGCTGCGCCACGGCGCTCATCTCCGGCTTCATCGCCAAGGAGTCTGTTGTGAGCACGCTGCAGGTGCTGCTCGGCGGCGCGGCCATTTCGTCGCTGCTCACCACGCGCTCGGCCATCAGCTTCCTCGTGTTCACGCTGCTGTATACGCCGTGCGTGGCCGCCATCGCCACCATCCGCCGCGAGCTGGATTCCCGGCTCAAGACCGTCGGCGTCGTGGTCCTGCAGTGCTCGGTGGCATGGGTCGTGGCGTTTGCCGCGTATGCGATCGCGGGGTTGGTGTGATGGGTCCGCTCGATTATATCCTGCTGGCCATCGTGGCCGTGTGCGCCGTCATCGCGTGGCGCGCCTGGCACCGCGCCATGAAAAAGGGCGGCTGCTGCGGAAGCGGCTGCACCGGCAACTGCGCGCAGTGCAGCCGGCATTGCGGCGATAAAACGAAAAAATAAGAAAAGAGGCTTCCCGCCAGTGAACCGCTCCCCATTTATACGGACAGCACAAAAAAGCCCCTATGTAGAGATATTAGATTTTTAAGCAGAGTGGCGCAGCGTAAGCGGCGCCACTCCTGTTTTTGCTTGGATGTGCTCATGGTTGTAGAAGTGGATTAACTCAACCATCATTTTATTTGCCTCGGCAAAAGGACTCGGTTTGAGTCTGTAGATACGCTCCGTCTTCAAAATTGAGAAGAAATTTTCAGCCATTGCATTATCGTAAGGGTTTATTATTTCTCAAAAACAATGAATCCACACTCGGTCGGATGATCCATGATGATTATTTCCTTTTTATCTGAATGATAGGTCAGCATTTTGAGGGTTATTGTTAAATCACCACCTGCACCTGCAATCATAATAAGACCTATGAGCAGCAATAACAAGGAATCTGCAAGTACACCTGCAATGGACGGAATGATACCAAGAATGATACATGGCATTATACTACCAATTATGTACTGCGATTTACTCAATGGCTCACTACAGGTACAGTAAGGCGTCAGAGTCTCCTTTTGGATACCAAAGTCTATACTTTTGAACTTGCTCTTTGCAAAGCTTCCCCAGACGAGGCCATGAATCAATTCATGAACAACAATCAGGCCCAACATCGCAACCAACAGGACGCAACTTTCAACACCACTCAGCCAATTAGACCATCCATTGCGAGAAACAAACCATACTCCAAAAATAATGAAAAACGGTATACTAAGGATAATAGCTATAACATTAGCAAAAGAAACAGACATAATCTGATCCTTACGCTGATAGCCTTTATCCTCCCGCACCTTCGTGACTTCACGCATTCTCACTAACCGGGCTCTCTCTTTTTCACTTAGTTTTCTTTCTTTTATCTTACTCATAACCGTACGTTCTCCAAATTTTTGATTATTAGACACTTTAGCTTCCGTTTTATTGAATTGATTGCATCAGATTATTATGCTTATTTCAAATAGAAAGCACGATGGTTTTGACACCAAACCATCGTGCTGTTCTGGTGGAGATGGGGGGAGTTGAACCCCCGTCCGAAAGCGCTTTGACAGGAACTTCTCCGGGCGCAGCGGGTTTTTGCGGGACGCTGTGCGTCCCCGTTCCCTTCAGGACAGGCAAACCGGCAAGCCTGTCCGTCCGGTAGCTTCATGATGCATGGCACGCGCAAAGCTTAGCGTGCGCACGTTCACCACTCATCGACGCTCCGCTGCCGGGCCGTGGTCCTCCCGGCGGGAACGCTCGCTAATTAAGCAGCGAGAAGAACAGTTTCGTTGTTGTTCTTTAATTTATAAGATGCCCGTTTTATGGCGGTCAGGCGCCGCCGCCCGCTATTCCTGCCTCCACACCCCCGTCGAAACCGGTACATCCCCATGATGTCGGGTGCGTCGGCCGCCCGCGCCGCGAGAGCGGCGCGGACAGGAACACATTCTGAAAAATCAGACGAAACTGTCGATGTTTTATTTCCTCAGCAGGTCTCCGGCTCCGGATACTCGACGCCGAAGGTCTCGACCGTGACCGTCTTCATCTTCTGCTCGTGGGTGGGCTTGTCGTTGAACATGCTGCGCGGGGTGCGCGCGATGGCGTCGACCACGTCCATGCCCTCGGTCACCTTGCCGAACGCAGCGTACTGCTTGTCGAGGTGCGGGGCGTCCATGTGCATGATGAAAAACTGGCTGCCGGCGGAGTTCGGATCCATGGCACGGGCCATGGACAGCACGCCGCGGGTGTGCTTGAGGTCGTTTTTGAAGCCGTTGCTCGTGAACTCGCCCTCGATGCTGTAGCCCGGGCCGCCCATGCCGGTGCCGGTCGGGTCACCGCCCTGGATCATGAAGCCGGGGATGACGCGGTGGAAGATCACGCCGTCATAAAACCCCTTCTTGACGAGACTGATAAAGTTGCGGACGGTGTTCGGCGCGATCTCCGGATAGAGCTCGGCACGGATGATGCCGCCGTCTTCCATTTCAATGGTGACAATCGGATTGCTCATCAGTAATTTTTCTCCTTTATCGTTCTGTCGATCTCGCGCTTGGCGCTGCGCTGCGCGTCGGCGTCGCGCTTGTCGTAGAGCTTTTTGCCCTTGCACAGGCCGAGCTCCACCTTCACGCGGCTGTCCTTGAAATACAGCGACAGCGGCACGAGCGTCAGCCCGTCCTGCTTCGTGCGGGCGTAGAGCTTCGTGATCTCCCGTCGGTGCATGAGCAGGCGCTTCGGCCGGTCGGGGTCGCGGTTGTAGATGCTGCCGTGCTCGTAGGGGCTGATGTGGATGCCGTAGGCAAACAGCTCCCCATTTTTCACGGTGCAGAACGAATCCTTCAGATTGACCGTGCCCGCGCGGATGGACTTGACCTCGGTGCCGAAGAGCTCCACACCGGCCTCGAACCGCTCGAGCACGAAATAGTCATGCAGGGCCTTGCGGTTGGCCGCGACCTGCTTGACGCCCTTGGCTCTCGGCATGGCGGGGACCTCCTTCGTGCGAAATCGTGGATATAGTTTAGCACATCCGGCGGCAAATGAAAAGAGCGAAATCAGCAGAAATAGCGCTGAAGGGTCGCAACGGCATCGCGGCGGGCGACCACGTCGCCGTGTTCGCCGATGTGTGCGTACAGTTCCTCGGTGCACGGCAGCGGCTCGCCGAACTCGAAGAGCGCGTTCGGCAGCGCCTCGTCCTCGGCGCGCACGAACAGCTCCCAGCCGCCGTCTATGTACACCACGTCCGAGTCGAGCCCGGCCGGAAAACAGCCCAGCGCTGCGGTCAGGTCCGCAAACGAGCGGAACCGGAATCGGCGCGGCGGGTCGGAAATGGGTCTGGCGATGAGCAGCACCTCCTTTTCGGCAACGAACAGTTCGATCTTCATACTTGTCCAGGGCGCGAGCCCGTGCGTCTCGAGCGCACTGTCGACGGCGGTGCGGATGTCGGCCTCGCGCAGCGCGGCCCATTCGGCGCGCGATATGCGCATGGCCACGGCGCCGGCGTCAGCGGTTTCCACAAGCATGGGAATGGCCTCCCTTGGTGTCGGTTTCCGGACAGACGTCCGGTTAGGCTCAGTATAGCGTTCGAGCGCGCGTTTCGCTACTCAAAATATATGGCAATCGGCGCAGGAATATGGTATCATGCCAATTGAAAAAAGGAGTGGATGTTTCATGGAACTGATCGAAGAAAAGCTCAGGACGCTCACGAGCTACCACGGCGTGATCGTCAACGTCCGGCTCGACGAGGCGCGCCTGCCCGACGGCAGCACGGCCAAGCGCGAGGTCGTGGAGCATCCGGGCGGCGTGACGGTCCTGCCGCTGGAGGCCGACGGCACGGTCTGGTGCGTGCGGCAGTACCGCTATCCGTTTTCGCGCACGCTGCTCGAGGTGCCGGCCGGCAAGCTCGAGCCGGGCGAGGCGCCGGAGCTGGCCGCGGCGCGCGAGCTCTCGGAGGAAACGGGCCTGACGGCCGGCCGGCTGCAGTATCTGGGCGCGAACTACACCTCGCCCGGCTACTCGGAGGAGGTGCTGCACATCTATCTGGCGCGCGACCTGCACCGCGGCGCGGCGCACCTCGACCCCGGTGAATTTCTGAACGTGGAGCGGCATCCGCTGGAAGAATTGGTGCAGATGGCGCTCAATGGTGAACTCTGCGACGGGAAAACGACAGTTGCCCTGCTGAAAACACAGCTTTTGCTCGCGCGCGAGCGCGGCGAGGCGGCTGGCAGCGGGTTGTGATTGCTTTTCCGCGAAAAGCATGCTATAATTCATCGTTAGGTTCCGCTAAAATCGGGCAAGCTACGCACGGAGCGTATTTGCCCGGCCACAGATGCGGAGCTGCACTCTGCTTTCGCAGCATGAGAGGTGTCAAATAGTTTGGATAGATATGTAATACATGGCGGCAGACCCCTGCACGGGGAGATCGAGATCAGCGGCGCGAAAAATGCGGCCGTGGCGATCATCCCGGCAGCGCTGATGGTCGACGGTGTCTGCCGGATCGAGAATATGCCCCAGATCAGCGACGTGGATATGCTCCTGAAGATCCTGCAGGGGCTGGGCGCGCGGGTGGAATACCTCAGCCCCTCCGCCGTCGAGATCGACTGCACCCAGGTGCGCTTCACCGAGCCGCCGTATGACCTGATGCGCAAGATCCGCGCGTCGTACTACTTCATCGGCTCGATGCTCGGCCGCTTCGGCTCGGCCAAGACGACCATGCCCGGCGGCTGCAACTTCGGCGTCCGGCCCATCGACCAGCATATCAAGGGCTTCACCACCATGGGCGCTGAGGTGTCCGTGGAGGGCGGCTTCATCCACACCGCCGCCAAAAACGGCCGTCTGGTGGGTGCGCCGGTATATCTGGACGTGGTGAGCGTGGGGGCCACCATGAATATTATGATGGCCGCGGCACTGGCCGAGGGTACCACCACGATCGAAAACGCCGCCAAGGAGCCGCACATCGTGGACCTGGCCAACTTCCTCAACTCCATGGGCGCCGACATCAAAGGCGCGGGCACGGATTCCATCAAGATCCGCGGCGTGAAGCGCCTGACCGGCGGCTCTTACGGCATTATTCCCGACCAGATCGAGGCCGGCACGTATATGGCCGCCGTGGCGGCCACCGGCGGCCAGCTGCTGCTGAAGAACGTCATCCCCAAGCACATGGAGTGTATCAGCGCCAAGCTGATGGAGATGGGCGTATCCGTCACAGAAGATGACGACTCCCTGCTGGTGCGGCGCAGCGGTCCGCTGACAAAGACCAACGTCAAAACGCTGCCCTATCCCGGTTTCCCCACGGATATGCAGCCCCAGATCACCGCGGTGCTGGCGCTGGCGGAGGGGACAAGCCTGGTGACCGAGGGCGTATACGGCGCCAACCGCTTCAAGTATGTGGATGAACTGAAGCGCCTGGGCGCACACATCCAGGTGGACGGCAAGGTGGCGGTTGTAGAGGGCGTGAAACAGCTGGTGGGTGCCCCCATTCAGGCCTGCGATCTTCGCGCCGGCGCAGCACTGGTCATTGCCGGTCTTGCGGCGCAGGGCACCACCGAGCTGAGCCACATCAACTATATCGAGCGCGGCTACGAGGATCTGGTAGGCAAGCTCCGCGCGGTGGGCGCGGATATCTCCCTGGTGGACGTGCCCGATGAGGCTGACACCGAGACCCACGCAGGATAACACGAAGCCATCCAGCGCCCGCTGCGAGAGGCCGCAGCCAACTGCGGCTTGCCGCGGCGGGGGGTTT
>ERZ827488.891-NODE-891-length-40178-cov-5.078160_pt1 | contig 40178 bp, 35 predicted proteins | sample MGYA00519771_ERZ827488 | MGnify/ENA primary metagenome ERZ827488 (study PRJEB31778, sample SAMEA3449323) | human gut metagenome | biome: human gut; feature: human-associated habitat; material: faeces | place: United Kingdom | collected 2010/2012 ... | reverse complement strand
GGTTGTGCACGGGGATGAAGCGCTTGGTGTACCGGACGGCCCAGTGCTCGGAGTAGTCGACGATTTCTTCCTTCTCGCCGCTGTGCATGGACTGCCACATCTTCCACGCCGTCCAGAGCACGAAGATGCCGAAACTCGCCAGCGCGTAGGGGCCGAACATCGCCACCAGGGAACTGCCCGCCGCCACGAAGATCAGGCGCAGGACCAGCGCGCCGAGGACACCGTAGTACAGAACCCGGTGCTGGAACGCGTCCTTCACCGCGAACGAACTGAAAATGGCCATGATGACGAACAGGTTGTCCACTGAAAGCGACTTTTCCAGCAGGTACCCGGTCAGGAAGAGCTGAACCTGTTCAGAGCCGAAGCTATATCCGATGTACCCTGCGAACACGAGCGCGAGGCCCACCCAGATACAGCTCCAGATGGCGGCGTTACGGGCGGAAACGGGCTTATCGGCCTGATGCGCGTGCAGGTCGCACCACAGACAGACGATGATGAGGACACAGAAAAGGACGACTTCCGTCACGGAATGCTCAACGACCATCGGAACCTCCGCAGGCGCGCCCCTTCAGGACGGGAAGAAGAGCGAACATCATGTTTTACTCCTTGTTGCGTTTGGTCGCCGGAGAAAACAAAAAAGACCCTCCGGCAACATGTGCCGTGAAGGTCTCACTCATCAAGTCAAAGCTTGATGGTAACGCCAGGCCGAAGCCATGCTGTTGACGTTACCCGGGTCTCAAGAACCCAGTTACTCCCCTTTACGTGGGAAGAAACATACAGCAGCCAAGCACCGTTGTCAACGGTTTCACCCCCGCCCCGAAACCTTCTCACGGCCTTCCGCCATGAGAAACACCCTGAACGGGAAGCCCGTATGCCCAAAAGCCGAAGGGGAAGCGTGGAAAACACGGCGGAAGGGAAGCCGTTTCAAAAAAGGCTCCCCTTCCGCTTCCGCCTTTAATCCGCGACCACAAAGTTGCCGGGATACTGCCTGTTCAGCTCGTCCGAGAGATCCTTCGGGTGGGAGGTCATGAAGCGGATTCTCTTCAGGCCTTCGATTGCCTCAACCTTCTCAAGAAGCTGGGCAAAAGTGACCGGATTCTTCAGAGTCTTGCCGTAGGAGTTTACGTTCTGTCCAAGAAGCATGACCTCAGTCACGCCATCTGCCACCAGTGCCTCGATTTCTTTCACAATGGCCTCCGGCTCACGGCTTCTCTCACGTCCTCTGACATATGGAACGATACAGTAACTGCAGAAATTGTTGCAGCCAAACATAATATTGACGCCTGATTTAAATGTATAATTTCTTTCTGTCGGAAGATCTTCCACGATCTGATCGGTTCCTTCCCAAATATCTACGATCTGCTGCTCAGACTGGAGCATCTCATAAAAAAGTTCCGCATATTTAAAAATATTATGTGTTCCAAATACCAGATTGACAAATGGATAGGATTTCTTAATCTTATCTACTACATGCTGTTCCTGCATCATACATCCAAAAAGAATGATCTTCATATCCGGATTGTGATCCTTCAGACTGTGCAGGTGTCCCAGTCTTCCGTATACCTTCAGGTTCGCGTTTTCACGAACAGTGCAGGTATTATAGATCACAACATCTGCTTCTTCATTGTCCTGTCTGTGATACCCGATCTCATCCATAATACCGGCCACTGCCTCTGACTGTTTTTCATTCATCTGACATCCAAATGTTGTCAGGCAGTATGTCAATGGACGTCCAAGAGTATTGGATTTCTGCGCCGTCAGTGCCTGCGCAAGTTCTATGAATGAACGCTGACGCAGCGTTTCTTCTGCACTCGTATTCTGTCCTTTAGAGGATTCGTTTGTCATTTTGTATAACTCCTTTGTTTTATAAACATATTAATCACTACCAATTTCTTTTTTAAGCACTATTCTTTAATATACAGGAATTTTTTGTCCAACGCAAGCGTTATAATGCCGTCCAGAATATATTCCTGAAAAATCAGAGTGAAAAAAGATATTCCAGCGGTAGTGTATGTAATTCCTCATATTCTGCCGGATCAGGAACCATCTCATTTTCTCCGCTTCTGCGTGGTATCTCAATTCTGAACGCTGGCTGCCTGCATATTTCTGCATAAAACTGTTCCGGAGAACCATACCCTCGTTTTCCTGTTGGTTCTACATCGTCCAGATGATATTTTGCTTTATCTGCATTCAGTCCTGCCTGTTTTTGCAAATGTCTTGCAAGGCGATAGCTTTTTTGATTTGCAGCAAATGACTGCGATTGTCTGAAATAAACAATTTGTCTCTCAGAGTAGCCAAAGGACAAAAGTCCTCTTCCTGTATTTTCCTGAAAAACTTTTATAAGTGCTTTTGTTTCATTTTCACTCGCCGGCTGACTGTGAATTTGTTTTCTTCTGTAGTACTGTGTCGGGAAATTTTTTCGCAGATTTACCCCTCTGCTGTTACAGATAAATTCTTTGCATGGAATCTCCTGCATTCTCAGCATCTGTCGATAAATCGGATTCCGGATCGCATAGAAATCTTTCTCATAAATTTCATATCCATCCGGATTCAAAAGTGGAATAAAACAGATTTTCCAGTCTTCCAGTAATACCCGAAGATCGTACAGATTCTCCAATTTCCATCGGCATTCCCATGCTTTGACATATTCTTTCAGCATATGCATAAGATATACCGGCATACATTGATCCCGTCCACTTAAACCTGCAATACAGAAAATAGTCTCTGCACCTTTTCCAATCTGCACCATTGGAATCATCCTGTCATCATGGCTTTTGCCAATTACCCGAAACTGCGCGATTTCTGTATACCGCCCTGCTATTTCCCACATTTCATAATAAATATTCTCATATGTACAGAATGTCTTGTCCGTATTGATCATCATCTTTCCCTCTGCATGTATAAATAAAAATCATTTTACGGGTTCCTGTACTATTATATGAAAAGAGACAGGCCAAAATGACCTGTCTCTCAAATCTTTTTGTATTTAATCAGAATTAAATTACAGTTCTTCTTTTTTACGTTTGCGAACAACGATATATCCGCCTGCCAGTAAGGAGAGTGCTGCCAGTGCAGACATTGTTCCGATCGGTGATTCATCGGCTGTAGATACCGCAGATTTGGATTTGGAACCTGCATCTTTCTCAGATGCTGCAGCAGTTGCTGTCAGTTCTGCATCCGCATCATCACCGGAGCCGCCATTTCCACCATTATTATCCGGAATTGGTGTTCCAGAAAGTTCTGCAATATATGCATTCCACTCTTTATCACTGATTGAAGCCGCTGTGAAAGTAAGTGCCTTTCCGTTACTTCCCGTAATATATTTAATATCCTGTGGTGTAGCATCTTCCCATTCTTTTCCATTATAAACCTGTTTTTTCAGGAAAATATAAATGTTATAGCTTGCACCGTCTTTAATACCTTTACCAGAACCAATTCTCCAGGTTGTATTCTGCTGTTCTGTCGTTGGATTCTTCTTTGTACTCCAGTATACCGGATACCATCTCTCATCTCCCTGAACAGGACTGGTATTATCCATACCTGCACCAGTTACAGTGAATTCATAGAATTTACCTGGGAAGAACTTCAGTGAACCATCAAGACCTGTAACCGTACTTTCACTGACCTTATATGTTTTTGCCGGTCTCGTAGTAGTGGTTGCAGCTGCTGCCGGACGTTTCTTTGTAAAGCTTCTTCCGTTTAATTTTACAACACTCATTTTTGCTTTTGCTCCGGAATCCGGTTTTGCACAAATTACCAGCCAGGAATCTTTTTCCGGAACTTTTACTGCTGTCACATCAAAGCTTCCACTTGTGGACATTACATTCGTAGCATCGTTTGCGACATACATGTTCTGGATTGTTTTAGTATCTGTTCCTGCATCTACAAAGAAATAATACCATTTACAAGGTCCATCTGTTGTCATCTGCAATGTTACTGTCGTATGGTCTTTCCATTTTAAAGTACCGCTCTTATATTTCAGTGTCAGCGGTGCCGGAGTTGGTGTCGGTGTAGCAGTTGCTTCTGCCGCCTTTTTCTGTAATGTAGCAGAAAGGCCATTCTCTGCTAATGCCAGTGTATAATCTGTAGTATCATATTTAATCTGACCAACTGCTGTATTAAAATCTGCTGCTGCAAAATTCTCCACACTCTTAACAGCAACCTGCTTGTCTGCCGCCTTCTCCTGTGTAAAGGAGATATCAGAATTTGTCATCGCACCTGAAACAACCAGTGCAGAAGTTCCTGCCAGATAGATATTAGCCGGCTGATTTTCTTTTACAACTACAGTTCCCTGTACTTTAATATCTGAATCACTGTATACAGCACCTTTTGCTCCGTTATTTCCTGTAATTGTGCCGCCTTTTAATACAATATTTCCGCCAACATTTGTGATTGCACCACCGTTTGCTGCTGAGTTATTTTCTTTCAGTGTTACGCCGGCATCCATTCCAAATGCAGCACCTGCACCAACAGAAACGATGGATCCCCCTACAGAATCACTTTCCTCATCACTGATCTTACCGGAAACCGTAAAGGATGCTCCCTCAGCGCCTTCTTTCACATCAAACTGAAGTTCTGCATTCTCTCCGGATACATTAAACATATTATCTACAAAAGTATCACTTGCTCTTGTGATTGTTACAGCATCTTTTGCTCTGATGCAAACTTTCTTATTGGCCGGTACGGTTACTGTAGCATCCAGTGCGATCTGTCCGGATACTTCAATCACGGTAGCGTCCTGTGCAGTCTCTGCATTATAGTCCGGAGCTGCATTGATTGCATGCTGGATCGTATCGAAATATCTTACTTTATCTTCAGCACCTTCTTCTGTAGACTTCAGTGTGATAGATATTGCTGTCGGCTTTGTTGACTCACCTTCTGCTAAAGTTGTTTCTTCTCCGGCTTCCGGTGCTTCTGTTGTCTCTGCCGCAGGTGTTTCCTGTGTAGCCGGTGTCTCTTCTGTAGTCTGCTGTGTCTGCTCTGCAGGTGCTGCTTCCTGAGCCGGTGCCTCTGTAGTCGCTGCAGCTTCCTGAGCCGGTGCCTGTTCTGCCGGTGCCTCTGTAGCTGCTGTAGTATCTGCCGGTGTTTCTTCTGCCGGTGCTTCTGTAGCTGCTGCAGTCTCTCCATCAACCGGATTTTCTTCTGATGTCTCCGCTGTAGCTGCCACATCTCCTTCTGCAGCAAATACAGCCGCCGGTGCACTGCTTGCTGCAAGTGCTCCTGCTAAAATAATCGCATATAACTGTTTTCGTCTCAATTTAAATCCTCCCATGGTGAGTATGTAAATCTTACCCTCGGCATGTACTTAAAACTTTTTGCTTTATTGGATCATTACGAAATAATTTCTTATAAAGCCCAAAAGTTTACATGTCTAAACTGTAAATTATTATACACACGCATCCAGTAATTGTCAAATCATAGATACTGTTCACTTTGTTCACAGTATCTATGGTCAAAATGCATTCCAAATCACCTTCGGTGATGGCATTTTGCCCTGTATGTCTCGGGATTTTGTCATATTCATGCCAAAACACCTCGCGGAATATTACCTGTGAATAGTGACTCATGTATCCTGCGTGTTCTGTGCAAAGCTTATCGACAAATATTGATCTGCCATTCCCTGTTACTGACGGATCTGTCCATTTCCATAGATGATATATTTGGTAGTTGTCAGTGCAAGCAGTCCCATCGGTCCTCTGGCGTGAAGTTTCTGGGTACTGATACCGATCTCTGCCCCATATCCGAATTCAAATCCATCGGTAAATCTGGTAGAAGCATTGACATATACCGCCGCTGCATCCACTTCATCCAGGAATTTCTGGGCATTGGTATAATCATTGGTGATGATTGCCTCAGAATGTCCTGTATTGTACCGGTTGATATGTGCAATAGCCTCGTCTATAGAATACACTACTTTGATTGATAATATGTAATCCAGATATTCCGTTCCCCAGTCTTCCTCTGTGGCTGCAACAGCCCCCGGCATCAGCGTCATGGCTTCTTTATCTGCGCGCATCTGTACATGCTTTTCTTTCAGACGGTTTGCAAGAACCGGCAGCAATACATCTTTGATATTCGCATTTACCAGAAGTGATTCGCAGGCATTGCAAACTCCAACTCTCTGTGTCTTGGCATTCATAATAATATCAACCGCCATATTCAGATCAGCACTCTCATCTACATATATATGGCAGTTTCCTGTGCCGGTCTCGATGACCGGAATCGTACTCTGATTAACAACTGCTTTGATCAGTCCCTTGCCGCCTCGTGGAATCAGCACATCCACATATTCATTCATTTTCATAAATTCTGCAGCAGTCTCACGGGAAGTATCCTGGATCAGCTGAATTGCGTTCTCTGTTATGTCATTGGCTTTCAGGGTTTCCCGAATACACTTCACGATAGCTTCGTTTGAATGGATTGCATCACTGCCACCCTTCAAGATCACTACATTTCCGGTCTTAAAGCAAAGGCCAAAAGCATCCGCCGTTACATTCGGACGTGCTTCATAAATGATTCCGATCACGCCAAGCGGTACCCGTTTCTGTCCGATGAGCAGTCCATTCGGACGTTTTTTCATCCCGGTTACCTCACCGATCGGATCCTCCAGCGCTACCAGCTGCTGCAGACCTTCTGCCATTCCCTGAATTCTTTCCGGTGTAAGAAGAAGTCTGTCTACCAGTCCTTCCGGCATATTGTTCTTTTTTCCATTCTCCACATCAACAGCATTGGCTTTGATCAGCTCATCTGTACATTCCACAAGATGTTCCGCAACTGCCGCAAGCACCTGGTTCTTTTTGTTTGTGGTTATGGTCCGCAGCATATTTTCTGCTTCTTTTGCATTTTGTCCAAGCTCTAACAGCATTTCATTCATAGCATAACCTCCCCGGGACATTTCCTGTCCCTTTAAATAATAAAACCTAAAAAATGCTTATTTATAAATTTCTTTTTCTGTAACAATGATCTCCGGTGAAATGTCTGTAGGCTCCACCGGTACCTCTGACATCATCTGAAATTCAAATGCAACTGCAACCCTTGTGATATATGGATGTTTTTCCAGAAAGCGGTCATAAAAACCGCCGCCATAACCAACTCTGTGATTCTGCCTGTCAAACGCGACTCCCGGCATGATCATCAGAGCCTCTTCCCACTGAACGATCTCACCTCTTGCCGGCTCCGGAATACCAAAATATCCCTTTTCAAGCTGTGCAAAATCCGTCAGCTTATAAAAGATCATATCCTGTCCCACTACTTTTGGAACCGCAACTTCTTTGCCATCATTCCATGCCGCTTCTATAATATACTTTGTCATAACTTCGTGATTATAATCCGCATAAGCAAGAATTCTCCGGCTGTTGCTGTATTCCGGAAGTGCCGTAACTGTTTCAGCAATTTTTCTGCTCCAGTCATCGATCTGCTGATCGGTGTGTGCTTTTCGCGCTGCAAAAACCTGTTTTCTAATTACCTTTTTTTCTTCCATACTTTTCACCAAGGTTCACAATCGAACCATCTTTTTCCTGAATATCAATATTATTTAACTGTGCCCTGAGATTTTTACGCACGGCAGCCAGATATTCCTGACGAAGCTCTGCCTGTTCTTTCTTTTCTTCTTCTGTAAGACCGACACTCTTCGCTTTATGTGCCAGAGTATTGATTCGGTCTATCTTCACATTATCCATCATAATAATTTCCTCCTAGAGAAGTTTTTCTATATAATCAATCAGGAAAAACTCTTCTTTTTTGTTTCCTGCAAATAAGGTACCATATTTTCTGCCTTCCATGATCTTGTGGATCACATGAAAATCCCGGCCATTCGCGATCACCATATCCGCACCTGCAGCCGTTGCTATCTCGGCAGCAGTCAGTTTTGTAGCCATTCCACCGGTTCCGACCTTGCTCTTTGGTCCTTTTCCCATACTCAGAAGTTTCTCATCCAGTACTTCGACAGTATCAATGAATTCTGCATCCGGATTCGTATTCGGGTCATCGGTAAAAAGTCCGTCGATATCAGAAAGCAGGATCAGAAGATCCGCCCCGATCAATCCCGCGATAACTGCTGACAATGTGTCATTATCACCAAAGGATTCCAGCATCTCCAGCTCGTAGCTTGAAATGGAGTCATTTTCATTAACAACCGGAATTGCCCCGAGCTCCAGCAACTCTTCAAATGTATTCCGTGCATTTCTGCGGTTCAGGTTATTGACCATCGTATTCTTTGTCATCAGAATCTGCGCCGCCATCTGGTTGTACTCTGAAAAAAGTTTCTGATAGATCATCATCAGACGCGCCTGTCCAACTGCGGAGCATGCCTGTTTTTTCTTAAGTTCTGTCGGCTTCTCATGCATGCCAAATGCAGATGCACCAACTGCCACTGCACCTGAAGTAACCAGGACAACATCTTTGCCCTGGTTATGAAGATCACTCAGTTCTCTTACAAGCACTTCCAGTTTACGAAGATCCAGTTTATTTGTTTCCTTGTGGATCAAAGAGGAAGAACCAACTTTGATCACAACACGTTTTTTGTCTTTCAGTAACTCACGATAATTCATGGTATTTATTCTCCAGTAATTTCTTCTGCGATCTGTTTCAGGTCATCACCTGTAAACAGTCTCTGTTCTCTATTGATAGCTGATATCATCCACTCTGTCATCCTGTACGATCTCCACCCAGGTCGTTCCCGGATTCAGCTGAACTTCCTGATTATCATCTGTAATATAATGAGTCACACCCCATGGGGAATCTTTCTGCCAGGTGACATCGATTGCTTTCCCTCTTGTGATATATTTGCCTCGTCCACCGGAATTTCCGTCACGATCGGTAATCGTCTCAATATCCTTATAGCTTGTTCCCTCATACGTAGTCACGTAAGAGTACTGGATCAGGATATTGTCACAGGTCAGTTGCTCTCCGGTAAGATCATCGATCTGTGCCGCACCATACTGGAAACGGCTGTATTTTTTTGTATTTTCATCATAAACAAACCATGGATGATTCACTGTAAAATTATCAAAATGTATCTCCTGTGCGGATGTACCCTGCGGAAGTGTGTTTTCAGCTCCATCAGGTACAAACACATAGTGCCCATCATAATCTTCTTTGTATTCTCTGCGGTATCCCATCTTGTCTATACCCTGCTGAAGCAGGTCATATGTTGTATAAGCATTGTGCGGAGCCTTACGGTCAGTACTCCTGAAATAACAGATTTTTCCCAGTTTCACGCCATTCAGATTGTCGATCAGATGCTGTTCAAAATATGGAAGTGCAAAAGCAGACTGTCCATAATGTGCATAAATTGCATCAAATTCATTCGCATAAAAGATATAATAATCTCTGCAGCTTCTGACGGAACCAATCCGTTCCAGATCTTTATAATCCTCAAAAATTCCCATCAGTCTTGTGATATCGCCCTCTACAGGTGCCTCATACACAACACCGGCATTCGCGATCCCACTCTGTGGGCATCCCTGCTTAATATTATTCAGCATAACCGCTACCGGGCGGACCCGGCCTTCCGATTCGGGAACATCCAGTCCTGTAAGGTAGCTTTTTACCATAGTATCAGCAAATACACCAACAGGTGTCGTTCCTATCATAACCAATGCCATAACTGCTGCCAGAAATTTCTTCTTCATAGATGTTCTCCTTTCAGATGGTGATCATCACCTGGTAATTCCCAGATCCTCCAGTGCCTTTGCCTGCTTGGCCTCCATTACCGCTGCCTCATCCGGTTCCATATGATCATAGCCGAGCAGATGCAGCATACTGTGTGCAAACAGGAAACTGAATTCCCGCTCTGTGCTGTGTCCATATTCTTCTGCCTGCGCATAGACCTTATCTACAGAGATCATAACGTCCCCAAGGATCAGTTCATCTGTATCAAGATCAAAATAGCTGTCATCGCCCTCGATCACTGAATAATCTGCCGGTGTCTTAAACGGTATCATCGGGAAAGAAAGTACATCTGTCGGTGCCCCGATTGAGCGAAATTCCGTATTTACCCGTTTGATTTCTTCGTTGTCAGTAATCACAAGATTTACGCAGACATCATAAGGACAGTTCTCTGTCTCAAGAATATGCTCAGCGACTTCTGATGCCAGTTTTTCATAATCAATATCCAGTTTACGTTCTGCTTCATAATCAATTTGTATGGTCATTCTTTTTCCTCCGGACTGTCCTTGTACCACCGGTACTTCTGGACGGTTTCTGTTTCTTTTCGTAATCTTCATATGCCTGTACGATCTGCTGTACCAGCGGATGACGTACAACGTCTTTGCTGGTAAGCTGGCAAAATCCAATATCATCTATCTTCTTAAGGACCTTTGCCGCCACATCAAGACCAGATACTGCATCTCTCGGAAGGTCTTTCTGAGACGCATCACCGGTAACAACCACTTTGGAGCCAAAACCAATACGGGTCAGAAACATCTTCATCTGTGCCGGTGTTGTGTTCTGTGCCTCATCCAGAATAATAAATGCATTATCCAGTGTACGTCCTCGCATATAAGCAAGCGGAGCCACTTCGATCAGCCCTCGTTCCATATTTTTTGCGAAACTGTCAGCTCCCATGATCTGATATAATGCATCATACAATGGGCGCAGATACGGATCTACTTTACTCTGAAGATCACCCGGAAGGAATCCAAGTTTCTCCCCTGCTTCGATCGCCGGTCTGGTCAGAATGATACGGCTGACTTCTTCATTTCGAAATGCGGTAACTGCCATTGCCATAGCAAGGTAAGTCTTACCGGTTCCTGCAGGTCCGATTCCAAATACGATCATTTTCTTTCGGATCTGTTCTACATATTCCTGCTGTCCTAATGTTTTGGGTTTGATTGGTCTTCCCTGTATCGTATTACAGATAAAATCTTTATCTATTTCCGTGAGTACCTGATTTCGTTCCTCCATGGCAAGAGACAGTGCATAACTTACGTTCTGCCGTGTTATAGTATTGCCTCTTCCTGCAAGCGTCACCAGTTCCTCTATCAGTTTTTTTGCCTGAGTTGCACTCTGTTCGGTACCCAGGATCTTCAGCATGCCATCTCTGGATATCAGTGTTACATTTAACGTCCGTTCAATCAGCTTCAGGTGTTCGTCAAACTGACCGAACACATTTCCCTCCAGATCTGCAGGCACCTGCGTATATAGCTCGATAATGCTGTTAGCCATCCTCTGTTGTCCTTTCTGCAGGCTGCTCCGGTATTTCTACAGGAGTCTCCTCTCCGATTTTTTCTATAATTTCCAAAAAACCTTTGCTTACACAGGTCTTGTGGTCAATTTCTATTTTAACATTATTTGCAGATATTTGAACCCCTTTTTGCATTAATTTTTCTTCATACCTCTGCAAAGTATGCCATGCAAGTTTTTTTACTTCTTCCCTTGTATACTCTTTTTTTATCTTTCTGTACTGGTTTTGGGTAATATACCCTATTGAGCACGGCAGCTGAAAACTTTTGGTCAGATACATTTTCTGTTCTTCTGCAATCTGATACCAGCCATTTTTTGTCCTGTCTGCAATTTCCAAATAAAATCTGCCTGCTTTCAGATAGATACCCTTTTTCTTTTTACCGGTCCATTCATATGTCTCATAGATCATTGGAATCTCATGATAATATGCCTTCTGTCTTTTTATATAAATATCTGCATCTGCATGAACCGCTTCATACTTTACAACCTCCTGACTGTCATCCTTTAATTCCAGTATTCCCGATACCAGGATTTCACCTTTTTTACATAAATCCCCAACCTTTTTCCGGGGCAGTCCGCTTCTGGTTATCATTTTTATGATCTCACCATCGCGTTCTGCCATAATATCACAGGCAGATTTGTCCTTTTCTTCTGTAGTCTGTATAAATATCCCTTCTCTGACTGTAAGGAGCAGTCTGGTTCCCTCCAGTTTTGCTGATACCCACGTAATATCCGGATACTTTTTACGGATCTCAGCTGCAATCTCACTGCAGCTGAGCCTTCCTTTTGCCATTCCATGCCTGATTCCTTTTTGTTCCAGAAAATCCAGTATCTCAGGTGTGCTGTTTCTGACATTTCCCTCTACATCAATTTCCCACAACCGTCCGGACAGGAACAAAAGCAGTCCTGCACATAAAAGTAATCCAAGAAAAAAAGCCTTTCTCTTTTTACTTCGGTAAAAAAAGAAAGGAAGTCCATGCTTTTCCAGAATATGAATTTTTACTTTTGTTTTTCTATGTATTGGAGCGAGTCTGAAAAAATCTCTGATCTGCAGACATCCCGTAAGACTCAGATCTGATTCTTTTCTGAGATCACTGATTCGAATCTCATGTGCTCTGCAAAGATTCAGAAAACGTTCTGTCTGTTCCCCATAAATCCGCACACGAACGTATCCATTTCGAAACCCGGCATACTTTTTCATAATCTCCTCCTAACCTTCCAGGATAATCTCCGTAATCACACCTTCAATATACATTTCTTCAGGTGTATACATCGGAATCTTCAGTCTTTTTCCCTGTATTCGAAGTTTCCCCTGAAAAGTCAGTAATATTATTTCTTCTTTCTCATACCGCAAAACACTTCGATAGTTGCAGACTACTGCCTGATGTTTTCCTGTAACAGTAAACACCGTTTCTTTCATTGCCAGATCTCTCGGTATTTCCAGCGAGGTAACTAGATTTTCTTTCCATTGTCCCATCTTTTTCATAACAAAAACCTCCCTGGCGCTCATTATAAATGTACGCCGGAGAGGTCTTGTTTATTCTCTGATATTTTATTTAAAAAGCACCATGGAAAACCAGAGTATCGTATTTCCACCCAGATTATACTCCATCTGCTGTTTCTCTACGATCTCACTTACTACCACGCCATGGCTTTCCAGGCAGGGATGCATTCGGTCCGGATGTCTGCACGGTTTGCCATGTGGATATGCACAGTCCTCACAGATATCACAGGATTCCGTTGAAAGTGTAAACGTCTCAAATCCCTGTTCTTTCAAAAAACGGGCAACTTCCGTTGTCAGTTCTTCGTGTGCAGCTCTTGTTTGCAGCATTTCCTGCATATTCATAAGATCAGAAACTTCTGCCACACTGGAAAAGAAAACAGCCTGTCCAAACTTGCGGATTCTTTCCTCGCATTCTTTCAGAGTACCCACAGCCGGCGGACATGCCCAGGTCGATCCATACCGTTCACATTCCTGCTGACAGACGATCCTTACTCTCTCCTCGACAGACAGATCTCCGGTATTCAGGATACGATATTCAAAGATCGGATACTGCGCAATAAAATCTTCAAATTTATCAATATTCAGTTCTGCCGCCATCAGGGTTCCTCCATTTTAATTAATCCAGAATAATCAGCGCCATGAATACAAGGTCTTCATCGCCGCTGTTTGTAAGTCCATGTCCTTTGCCGTCCGGAGTAAATGTCACATCACCGGCCTGCACCATACGGAGTGTTCCATTATCGCTGTAAATACCTTTTCCAGAAAGAATATAATACGTTTCACTCTCATTATGATGTTCATGATATCCCAGAGAACATCCCGGTTCCAGAGTTACCTGCGCATATAATTTGCATTTTCCGTTTAACTGCTTCTCATCAAGGAGACGTTTCACCAATGTATGTCCCTGTCCACCTGCCATATGTTCTACTCGTTCTGTTGTCATATCACTATATCCTCCTTTTTTGGAAATCATTTATTGCAAGCCGGAGTTATTTCCGGTTTGTGTCTTTTTATTTATGATAAGGTTCATGGTTCAGGATCCTGTAGCCACGATAGATCTGCTCCAGAAGAATCATCTGCATCAGCTGATGAGGAAATGTCATTCTGGAAAAGCTCAGTTTATAATCTGCTCTTTTCAGGACTTCATTGCCAAGACCTAACGAGCCTCCGATCACAAATGCGACAGAACTTTTGCCTTCTACACCCAGACGTCCGATTTTTTCGGATAACTCAACGGAATCCAGCATTTTACCATCAATCGCAAGCGCAATTACATAATCCTGTTCCCGGATATGCTTCATCAGACGTTCCGCTTCTGTATTCTTAATCTGCTCGTTCAGTGCATCAGATGCTTTATCCGGTGTCTTTTCATCCGGAACCTGGCAAAATGTCAGTTTGCAGTAACGGCTCAGACGCTTCGCATACTCGGCAATTCCATCATTCAGATATTTTTCTTTGATTTTCCCTACAGTTATGATCTTAATTTCCATTTACAGGTATTCCTCTATATAATTTTCAAATTCTTCTGCAGACATCAGTACCTTACGAGGTTTCGTTCCTTCCTCCGGTCCGACAACCCCTGCATCACATAACTGATCCATGATTCTTGCAGCTCTATTGAAACCGATTTTGAACATTCTCTGGAGCATACCGATCGATGCCTTTTCTTTTTCAATAATGAATTTACCGGCCTCCACAAAATAAGCATCCCTGTCGTCAGCCGAAGAACCACCGGTGCCACCGGACATGCCTGCCGTATTTACCTGCTGTTCAATCTGGGAATTGTACTGCATTCCCGGATTCTTTTCTGCCAGGAAGTCAACAATACTGCTGACTTCTTCATCGGATACAAAAGCCCCCTGCAGTCTGGCCGGTTTCTGATATCCCTGCGGATAAAACAGCATATCGCCCTTTCCAAGAAGCTTCTCTGCTCCATTCATGTCAAGGATTGTCCTTGAATCAACACCAGAAGATACAGAGAATGCAATTCGTGACGGCATATTTGCCTTGATCAGACCGGTGATAACATTTACAGACGGTCGCTGTGTTGCAATGATCAGATGAATACCTGCAGCACGTGCAAGCTGTGCCAGACGACAGATTGCATCCTCCACATCTCCCGGTGCAACCATCATCAAATCCGCGAACTCGTCCACAATAATAACAATCTGTGGCATCTTCTGATAATCCGGGTCATCTTTGTTTGTCAGTTTGTCCATTTTCGCATTATAGGATTTGATATCACGAACACCTGCATCGGCAAATTTCTGATATCTTCCTGTCATCTCTGCCACCGCCCAGCCAAGTGCTGCCGATGCCTTCTTCGGATCTTTCACAACCGGAATCATCAAATGTGGAATATCTTCGTATGCAGTCAGTTCCACCATCTTTGGGTCAACCATAATCATTTTTACTTCATTCGGATCCGCTTTATAAATAATACTCATAATCAGTGTGTTGATGCAGACCGATTTACCGGAACCGGTCGCACCGGCGATCAGAAGATGAGGCATTTTCGCGATATCTGCGATGACCGGCTGACCGGCGATGTCTTTTCCGACAGCAAAGGCCAGATTCGAAGAAAAGTTCTTAAACTCCGGTGTTTCAAGAAGATCACGCAGCATCACGGCCGTGTTCGTCTTATTTGGAACCTCGATTCCGACTGCGGATTTTCCCGGGATCGGTGCCTCAATGCGGACATCTGCTGCTGCAAGACTCAGCTTGATATCGTCGGTCAATCCGACAATCCGGCTTACTTTCACGCCCTGTTCCGGCATCAGCTCATACCGTGTGACGGTCGGTCCGCAGCTTACGTTATTGACTGTAACTTTGACACCGAAGCTGTCCAGCGTCTCCTCCAGTTTCCGCGCTACTTCCCGCAAATGCGCATCGGAATCGCCCATGGCACCGCGCATCCCTTTTTTCAGAAGATTCATCGGCGGTGTTTTGTACTCCGGCCGCTTTTCCTCTGCTTTTTTCCCGATTTCCTGACGAATGCCGTCTATATCCGCCTCGATCTCTTCACAGGAAGACCGCGGATTTCTCGTATGATCCGCAGACGTTTTCTCTTTTTTCGCCTCTTCTGCAGCTTGCCGTGTCATCTCCGGTCCTGTCTTTTCCGGCTCTTCAGCCGGCACAGAACCACGGTGAATCGAAAGCTCCGGCATCTCCATCTGATGGGTATCGTCGTTTTCGTTTAAATCAGCCTTCGATTCCACATGAGAAAGAAGGCGGGATTTCTTTTTCTTCCCGGCTTTTTTCGGTTCCTCCACTGGCTCAAGAATCAGCTCTTTTCCTTCCTCTTCCTCCATCGCAGCTTGGCGCGCCAGACGCTCCTGGCGGCGCTCCTCCGCCATCCGGCGGTGGTCATTCGTCTTTTCATGGATCGGCGCGAGAATCGGCTTCTGCGTCATCACGATCACGGAAATCACGATGGCGATCACAATAATCACCCACGCGCCGATCTGGCCGAATCCCATGCCGAGAATTTTCACGACAGACCCTCCTAAGATTCCTCCGCCGAGATGATCGTAGGCGCTGTCAAAATAGTAATCCAGAAATGTCGTATCTCTCGTATAGCCGGACGCCAGAAGCTGCATAAAAGCGCAGAAAAAGACGAAACAGCTGATCGCTCCCCCGGTTTTCCGCACAATTAAAAAGTTCTGTCTGTTTGCTATGTAAAATGCTGTTCCAAAGAAGATCAGAACCGGTGCTGCCCACTCTGTCACGCCGAAAAGGCCGAAAAAGAAGTCGCAGACAGCCTGTCCGATCACGCCGCCCATACCGAAATTACTGAGCATCAGCAGAATCGAAACAGCAAGCACGGAAAGCAGAATAATTTCTGCGCGCACTCCCTCGTCCATCGGCTCACGGACTGTGTTTTTCCTTGTGCCGGAGGTACGTTTTGCGGTACTGCTCTTTTTCGCCGTTGTTTTTCTGGCCGTTGTTTGGGTCTGTTTCTTTTTTGCTGTTCCGGAAGCAGAAGTTTTTTTCTTTGTCTTCCCGCTTCCCTTTGTTGTATTTGCCATGCAGAACTTCTCCCCTTTCTCGTATTACAGCAGAAAATATCCTGCAATGGAGAATGTCCCGACAAGAAGACAGTACAAAGCAAAATATTTCAGTTTCCGTTTTTTCACCACACGCATCAGAATGCGGATCGTAAAGTAACCGGCAAGTGCCGCCATGAAAACGCCGACCAGATATACCGGATGAAAAACAATTTTATTTTTTCCCATGGTCGCAATTTCAACGATCGTTGCCCCGATAATCGCCGGAACACTCACAATCAGAGAGTATTTCACAGCGTACGAACGGGTCATGCCGCCGATCACACACGCAGAAATAGTCGAACCAAGACGGGAAAGACCCGGAATCGTGGAAAAGCCTTGGAAGAATCCGGCAATCAGTGCATCTTTCGGCTTCAAATTTTTCTGCGTTTTTTCTCCCTCCGGAAGCATATCTGCCACCACAAGCAGAATCGCCGTCAGATACAGACCAACGCCAGGTGCCAGCAGATTCGAGGAGGTCAGTGTGACAAGGCTCTGAATCATGCCGCCGATTACAGCAGTCGGGATGGTGGTCAGAATCAGCAGGAAAGCAAGCATACGGTAGTTGCTGCCGAGTACCTTCCGGTACTGCTTTCTCTCCTGATGCTGACTGGAAAAGTGTTCCTTTAAATTATGAAACAGATCGATTATGATTCCGCACAGCGCGAGGAAGAGACGTTTCCATTCCTTCGAAAATGTGAGCAGAATTGCAATCATGGAGCCAAAGTGCAAAAGCACATTGAAAAACACCGTCTGCGTATCTTCGATCTTCATAAAGTGACGGAAGATAATCAGATGTGCGGAGCTGCTGATCGGCAGGAATTCCGTGATTCCCTGGATCAGGCCCAGAAATAAAGCTTCTATTACTGTCATTTTTTTATCCTGTTCCCTTATTTTTCTCTTTTGTGAAAGTCCGGACAAAACTTCCGTTCGAATTTTCACAGCGAACTCATTCTAACACAAAATCCCCTGAAACACAAGCCGCGCCGTGAAGTCAATTTTCTGTCCCTGCTGCCTTTTTCATCAGCTCATTCAGCTTTTCGAGCGCGCGGGCAATGCCGCCGACCTCGTCGATCAGGCCTTCTCCCACTGCCTGCGGGCCGTCCAGCATTGTTCCGACATCCTTGACCAGCATTTTCGTATCGAGCATCAGCTCCTCGAGCCGTTCCTTGGTGATTTTAGAATGGGCCGATACAAAACCTGTGATCCGATCCTGCGTCTTTTCCATATTACGGTACGTCTGTGCAACACCGATGAACATGCCGTTTGTACGCACCGGGTGAATGACCATGGTGGCACTCGGCACGATCAGCGAATAGTCTGCTGCAACTGCGAGCGGGACACCGATCGAATGACCGCCCCCTAAAACGAGCGATACCGCAGGCTTTCGCATGGACGCAATCATCTCTGCAATTGCAAGACCGGCCTCCACATCTCCGCCTACGGTATTCAGGAGAATCAGAAGACCATCAATACTTTTGTCCTCCTCGGCACGGGCAAGAGCAGGGAGAATGTGCTCATAGCGCGTCGCTTTCGTGCGCTCGCCGAGTGATTCATGCCCCTCCACCTCGCCGATGATGGACAGCAGATAAATGTTGGTCTTCAGTTCTACAATATTTTCTTTTTCTGTCTGGTTTTTCTGTGATTCTGCCATACGGATTTCCTCTTTTCTGCTATTCCAAAATAGCTTCATCAGTATGCGCAGATTCTTATGATTCTATGTAATTTCCAGCGAAATTACTCGTCCAGATTGGTGTATACGTACTGTACGTCGTCGTCGTCATCCAGCAGATCCAGGGTACGGTTCAGATCTTTTAATGCCTGCGGATCGGTCAGCTCTACGTAGGTCTGTGGGATCATGGTAACGTCTGCCTCTGCCATGGCGATACCGTCTTTCTCCAGAGCCTCACGTACTGCGGAGAAGTCATCCGGATCGGTAATGATTTCGTAGCTGTCCTCTTCGTCTGCGAAGTCTTCTGCGCCTGCATCCAGAGCAAGCATCATCAGATCGTCAGCATCCATTTCGCACTCTTCTTTGTCGATGATGATCTGGCCTTTTTTGTCGAACATGTAGGATACGCATCCCGGTGTTCCAACGCTTCCGTTTCCTTTGGTGAAAGCGCTTCTTACGTTTGCTGCGGTACGGTTCTTGTTGTCGGTCAGAGTCTCTACGATGATCGCGATACCATTCGGGCCATAACCTTCGTAGGTGATACGCTCGTAGTTGTCTGCGTTTGCATCTCCGGCAGCTTTTTTAATACCGCGGTCGATGGTATCGTTCGGCATGTTGTTTGCTTTTGCTTTTGCGATAACGTCACGCAGCTTGCTGTTGTTTGCCGGATCCGGTCCGCCCTCTTTGACAGCGATTACGATCTCACGGCCGATGATGGTAAAGATTTTACCTTTTTTTGCGTCGTTTTTTTCTTTCTTATGCTTAATATTGGCAAATTTTGAATGTCCTGACATACCTCTTTTGTCTCCTTTATTTAAAGTATTACTTTTCTGTAAAAAGGTTTCCCCGAAAAACGGCAGAAGCCCATATAATATAGAATATAGCACGATCTTTCTCATTCGTCAACCGTGAACCGCGCCAAAAATACCCCTTATGTAGGCAGATCCAGGCTGATTTTCAGTGCTTCGTTCACAAGGGCCAGCTGTTCCGGCGTCAGATGACAGATTTTATCTTTCAGCCTTCTCTTATCGATCGTCCGAAGCTGTTCCAGTAAAATAACAGAATCCCGTACAATCCCATAGGCGGACGCTTCGATCTCAATGTGCGTCGGCAGCTTCGCCTTATTCATCCTCGATGTAATCGCCGCACAGATCACCGTCGGACTGTGCCGGTTGCCGATGTCATTCTGAATGATCAGCACCGGACGGACACCGCCCTGCTCACTTCCCACAACGGGCCGCAGGTCGGCATAATATACATCGCCACGCTTGATTACCACTTGTGCTCACTCTCCGATTCTTTCCGTTTTGCTTTCCCATACGATAACGATCCGGCGTTTTACGCCTTTTAAAATCGTTTCCATGTATTTAATATTGCCTGTTTTTCCGGAGGTATTCACAAATTTCATCCGGCACTTCAAAAAAGTCCGCCCGGAGTCCTTTTGGGAACCCGTGATTCTGATCTGCTTTGCTCAGATTGACTGCAATCCTCTGATAATCTCGGATGCTGTTACATAGGAAGCACTGCTTTTTTCTTCCGCAGCCTCTCCCGCCTTTCCATGCGCATATGCCGCCAGTGCCGCTGTTTTGGCAAGGCTGATTTTTTTCTCGTTTTTTTCACACTGACGTTTTGCTGCAAAGGCGCCTGTGATTCCCGCGAGCACATCGCCGCTTCCCGCCGTCGCAAGCGCACTGCTTCCGCTTGTGTTTATGTAATACTGCTCACGCCCTTCCTCTGCTGTCACGGTTACGGAATCCTTTCGTACACAGCAGGCCTGGTATTTTTCGGCTGCCCTTCCGGCGCTTCCTGCCGGGTCACGCTGGCATTCTGCAATGGTCATGTGCAGCAGCCGTGCAAGCTCTCCTACATGAGGCGTTAAAATTTTTTCTGCCCGGCAGCCCGAAAGAATCTCTGCATCTTCTGCAATCAGGTTCAGCGCATCTGCATCCAGAACAAGAGGAACTTCTGTGTGCTGCACCGTAAAAACGAGCAGTTCTTTTGCCGTCCGGCTTTTGGAAAGTCCCGGTCCCGCAACAACAGCGTCCGCCCAGGCGAGATCCTGCAGCAGGGCTTCTTCCGGAAGCGGCTCATCCTCCTTCCAGAAATCCGCCATTGCTTCCGGCAGGGCACAGAAAAGCGGCGTACGGTTTCTTTCCTCTGTCACAACCTTTACCATGCCGGCACCGGATGCAAGGACTGCCCTGGCACACAAAACAGCGGCTCCGCACATGGCACCGGAACCGGCAAGTACCAGCACCTTTCCGAAGGTTCCCTTATTTCCCATCGGCGTGCGGGTAAGAAACCGGTCCAGATCTTCTTTTTCCACTGAACCGTACCAGGGCGTCTCCTCTTCTCCTGCATCAAAGCCGATTCCGATATCACGGACCAGGACCTCTCCGGCATATCGTTTTCCGGGATCAAAAAGAAGCCCTGGCTTTGCACAGGCAAATGTCACCGTGGCTCTGGCTTTCACCGCCGCATCAAGGACCTCTCCGGTATCCGTGTGGATCCCCGAAGGGATGTCCACGGCAAGAACAGGAACACCGCTTGCGCAGATTGCTTCCACTGCCCTCCGGTACTCCCCTGCCAGCGGACGGGATACGCCAATTCCAAAGATGGCATCTATGATAACAGTATATTCCCGGAAATCCGGATTCTTAACCTCACGGACCCCATAATTTTCCGCAATTTTCTTCTGTGCTCTCATGCCTTCACTGTATTTTTCCGGATTTCCAAGACAGAACAGTTCCGCATCCACCCCTTTCGTCTTTAAAATCCGTGCAATTGCCGCACCGTCCCCTCCATTATTTCCGGGACCGCACACAGCAAGGACTTTTCCTGTATCCCATGTTCCATTTTGAAGCTCCTCCACGCAGGACAGCGCCGCGCGCTCCATCAGTACCAGGGACGGTACCCCCATGGTTTCGATCGTATTGCGGTCTGCCTGCTTCATCTGTGCTGCTGTAAGAATCCGTTTCATCGCTTTTCCTCCTTTTCCTGCCTTATCCGGAAAGTGAACAGAAAAAGTCTCCGGTTTCCCGAAGACTCTCCTGCTTTTGTTTTGGTTTCTTAATTGTTCTTTGGATGCTCCGCCTCATATCTGGTCAGATTGTAGGAGAGACGCATCAGACTTTCGGAAAGATGGACGTTCTCGACGATCACATCTTTCGGAAGTTTTAAGTTTAGATCGGTATGTGCAAAATTCCAGATTGCTTTCACACCGTTGTCCACGAGAATCTCTGCCATCTCTACCGCTTTTGCTTTTGGCAGTGTCAAAGCCGCAATCTCTACATGGTGTTCCTTGATAAATTCCGGAAGCTCGTCCGCCATGCGGATTTCAATTCCGCGCACGGAGATTCCTTTTAATACCGGGTTGACGTCAAAAATACCGACCGTTTTGAATCCGCTTCTTTCAAAGGCCGCATAATTGGCAAGCGCCTGTCCCAGATTTCCGGCTCCGACAAAAATCATATTGTGGACTCTGTCCAGACCTAAGATTTTTCCAATCTCGCTGTACAGATACCGCACGTTATAACCATACCCCTGCTGGCCGAAGCCGCCGAAATTATTTAAATCCTGGCGAATCTGGGAAGCTGTCACTTTCATCCGCTCGCTCAGCTCACCGGAAGAGATCCGTTCTACTCCGTCCTCCAGCAATTCGCCCAGGTAACGATAATATCTAGGAAGTCTTTTGATAACTGCCCGCGAAATTCCTTTTTCTTCCAAGATAAATTCCTCCTTATTTACACCTGCATATATTCATATTATATATGGTTGATAGAAAATTGTCAAAGATTTCTTGAAATTTTGTGTATTACTCTCTATAATAAGGATGGTGTATTATGTCAAAATACAGAAATATGTTATCTGGAGGAACCACATGATTCTTGCATGTCAGAATATCTCGAAAGCATTCGGGACAACGGAAATTATCAAAAATGCATCTTTTCATATAGAAGAACGCGAAAAAGCCGCACTGGTCGGCATCAACGGTGCCGGAAAATCGACGCTGTTAAAAATCATCATCGGCGAAATGAGGGCCGATGAGGGAGAGGTCATCCTCTCCAAAGGAAAGACGATGGGCTATCTCGCCCAGCATCAGGATCTGACCGGACACCTTTCCATTTACCAGGAAGTGCTGACCGCGAAACAGAATCTGATCGATATGGAGGAACGCCTCCGTCAGATGGAAAATGATATGAAGACAAAATCCGGTGCAGAGCTGGATGAACTTCTTTCCACCTACACCCGCCTCTCCCATACCTTTGAACTGGAAAACGGATACGCGTACCGCAGTGAAGTCGTCGGTGTTTTAAAAGGTCTTGGCTTTTCCGAGAGCGATTTTGAAAAACAGGTGAACTCCCTCTCCGGCGGTCAGAAGACCCGCGTGGCACTTGGTAAACTGCTGCTCACCAAACCGGACATCATTCTGCTCGACGAGCCGACCAACCACCTCGATATGGGCTCGATCTCCTGGCTCGAAACGTATCTTTTAAATTACAGCGGAGCCGTCCTGATCGTCTCCCATGACCGTTACTTTCTCGACCGCGTTGTCACAAAAGTCGTTGAAGTGGACAATAAAAAAGTAACAACTTTTGAGGGAAACTATACCGCCTACAGTCAGAAAAAAGCAATGCTCCGTGAAGCCGCTTACCATGCCTGGGTCAACCAGCAGCAGGAAATCCACCATCAGGAAGAAGTCATTGCAAAGCTGAAATCTTTCAACCGCGAGAAATCCATCAAACGCGCCGAGAGCCGTGAAAAAATGCTGGACAAAATGGATGTGCTGGAAAAGCCGACCGAAGTACGCTCCGATATGCGGATCCGTCTGGAACCGCGCATCACAAGCGGAAACGATGTGCTGACCGTCGAGCACCTCTCCAAAGCCTTCCCGGGACAGACGCTTTTCCAGGATCTGAATTTCGAAATCAAGCGCGGGGAGCGCGTCGCAATCATCGGAAACAACGGAACGGGAAAAACGACGATCTTAAAGATCTTAAACGAAGTCATCCGCCCGGATGCCGGCTCTTTTACACTTGGAAGCCGTGTACAGATCGGTTACTACGATCAGGAGCATCAGGTGCTCCACATGGAAAAGACCATTTTCCAGGAGATTTCCGACGCGTATCCGTATCTGACAAACACCGAAATCCGAAATGTGCTGGCCGCCTTCCTGTTTACAAACGACGACGTCTTCCAACCGATTCATACCTTGAGCGGCGGTGAGCGCGGACGAATTTCCCTTGCCAAGCTGATGCTCTCGAACGCCAACTTCCTGATCCTCGACGAGCCGACCAACCACCTCGATATCGTATCAAAGGAGATTCTGGAAAACGCGCTGAAGGATTACACTGGAACGGTACTGTACGTTTCCCACGACCGTTACTTTATCAATCAGACTGCAACCCGGATTCTGGAGCTGACGGGACAGACACTCGTCAACTATATCGGAAATTACGATTACTATCTGGAGAAAAAAGAAGAGCTGACCCGCATCTATGCTCCTGCTGCCGATGCCGCCGCTCCGGAAGAAACAGCGGCTCCTTCCGAAGCCTCCTCCACAAAGCTGGACTGGAAAGCGCAGAAAGAAGAACAGGCACGTCTCCGCAAGAAAGAAAACGAGCTGAAAAAGACGGAGAAACGAATTGAAGAGCTTGAGACACGCGATTCGGAAATTGATGAGGAAATGTCGAAACCGGAAGTCGCAACGAATGTGGCAGAGTGTGTGAAATTAAGCAAAGAGAAAGCAGAGATTGCCGCGGAACTCGAAGAGCTGTATGAAAAATGGGAAGAGCTTGCCGAATAGGCCTGGTTTTCCCCGGAAAAATTCAAAACAGAAAAAGCCGGTCCGGCGCATCCCTTTTTGCGGGAATGCCGGATCGGCTTTCTTTTTTGCTTCGTTTAATTATTTCTCCAGCTCCTCGCGGATGGCCAGGATGAAATCACGGCTGTTTAATACGGTCGGATTTTCCATGGTGGTGATCAGCGCAAGGTCTTTTGTCATTTTTCCGCTCTCGATCGTTGCGATCGTTGCTTTTTCCAGACGGTCTGCAAATGCGGAAAGTTCTGCGTTTCCATCCATTTCCCCGCGTTTTCTGAGTGCGCCGGTCCATGCAAAAATGGTGGCCACGGAGTTGGTGGATGTCTCCTCACCTTTTAAGTGACGGTAATAGTGGCGCTGTACGGTTCCGTGCGCAGCCTCGTACTCGTAATATCCGTGCGGGGATACGAGAACAGAAGTCATCATCGCAAGGGAACCGAAGGCGGAGGATACCATGTCGCTCATGACATCGCCGTCGTAGTTCTTGCAGGCCCAGATAAAGCCGCCCTCTGCTTTCATGATGCGGGCAACGGCGTCGTCGATCAGAGTGTAGAAGTAGGTAATGCCTGCTTCTGCAAATTTCTCTTTGTACTCTGCATCGAAGATCTCCTGGAAGATATCCTTGAAGCGGTGATCATACTTCTTGGAAATCGTATCCTTGCTTGCAAACCACAGATCCTGTTTCGTGGACAGTGCGTACTCGAAACAGCTTCTCGCAAAGCTTTCTATGGAGTTATCCAGATTGTGCATGCCCTGAATGACACCGGCGCCGGTGAAGTTGTGGATCAGCTCTCTTGTCTCAGTGCCGTCCTCAGCCGTATAAACCAGCTCTGCTTTTCCCGGTCCCGGAATGCGCATTTCTGCATTTTTATAGACATCTCCGTATGCATGACGGGCAATCGTGATCGGTTTTTTCCAGTTGCGCACGCACGGCTCGATGCCTTTTACGACAATCGGGGTACGGAAAACGGTTCCGTCGAGCATGGCACGGATCGTTCCGTTCGGGCTCTTCCACATTTCTTTCAGATTGTACTCGGTCATACGCGCTGCATTCGGCGTAATGGTGGCACATTTGACTGCTACACCGTATTTCTTGGTAGCGTTTGCGGAATCTACGGTTACCTGATCGTTCGTCTCGTTTCTGTGTTCCAGTCCCAGATCGTAATATTCCGTTTTCAGGTCAATAAACGGGAGAAGCAGCTCATCTTTGATCATTTTCCAGAGAATTCTGGTCATCTCATCTCCATCCATCTCTACCAGAGGAGTGGTCATCTGAATTTTTTCCATAGTAGGCCTCCTTTTTCTATTCCCGTTTATTGTATAAAGTATCCTATAGCTTGTCAAGTCAAAATTCGCCTGATTTTTTGGTATTTTCCCATAAATTCACACAATTTTTGCAGGATGAGAGGTGTTTTCCTTCATTTTTCTTTTTTTATGCTGCCGCACAGTGCCTCACAGAAGAGACAGAAAACGGTCTGTTTGAAGCATCCCATGCCCCTGACGGTTGCGCGGAAGGCCAAGGTCTCTCGCCGATTCGCAAAGCAGCATTTTCGCCTGGACATTTGTAAGATCCGGAACCCGTTCAAGTGCCAAAGCCACGGCTCCGGACACCCGCGGTGCCGCCATCGAGGTGCCGCTCTTCACCACATATTCCTTCCTGCTTCTTCCAGGCGCGCAGGAAATGAGACGTTTTCCAGGCGCGACAAGATCCGGTTTGCAGACGCAGTCCCGTGTCGGGCCGCATCCAGAGATTCCTCTTCTTGGCTCCAGCAGATCGCCCGCTCCCACGGTGATCACTTTTCTGCTGCTCCCCGGCGCCGTAATACTGCCCGGAGCGGGCCCCAGATTTCCGGCCGCTGTCACAACTGTGATCCCGTCATCCCAGGCGCGCTCCACCGCCTGCACGAGCAGATCATCCACCGATTTTTCCTGCTCTGTTGTTCCCACTGAAATATTTAAAATGCGGATATTAAGTCTTATTCGCTCTTTGCACACCCAGTCAATCGCCGCGAGGATATCCTGCTTTCTTCCATTTCCCCTTCGGTCCAGAATCTTCACTACGACAAACCGGCATCCCGGTGCCGCACCCTGGTATTTTCCGCCGGACGCTCTTCCACTTCCGCCAAGGATACCACAAACATGCGTTCCGTGTCCATTGTCATCGTAAGGCGTCTCCCGCCCGTACACAAGATCCCGGAAGGCTACAATCCGGCCGTCAAAATCCATATGGGGAAAAATCCCTGTATCCAGCACGGCGGCTGTAATTCCTTTTCCTGTCAGATTTTCCTGCTCTTTCATCCATAAGCCCCTGTGTATTCTTATCTTATGGTATGCAAAAAAGGCTGCCTTTCGCAAAGAACAGCCTTTTTGTTTTTCTTTTCTATACTTAAAACTGAATCTGCTTTTCCCCTTTCCGTTTCCAGAGAGCTGCTGCAAGCGGGATGCCGCAGAGCTCAGCCAGGACAAAGGCGCCCCATATCAGATTCAGGTTTCCAAATCCTTTGAGAAGAAATGCAAACATCAGCGGCAGAATCGCCTGGCGTGTCATGGATATGTACATACTTTCTTTTCCAAGGGAAAGTCCCTGCAACGCCGCCTGATAGATCAGGCCTGGAATCGAAAGCAGATAGGCCACTGCCAGAATGCGGAGCGCCGGAACTCCGATGCGCATCAGATTGTCCGAGGCATCAAAAAGTTTCAGTACAACGCCAGGACAGAATTCCAGCACGGCAAAAAAGATAAGAAACAGTCCGCCGCCGTAAAGAATGCCGTACCGGATCGACTGACGGATTCTTTCTTTTTGCTTTGCGCCGTAATTGTACGCTACAATCGGAATCAGACCGTTTGTGATACCGTGAACACCGACGGTTGTAATATTCTGAATCTTTGTGCACACACCAAAAGCAGCAACTGCCGTCGAAGAAAAGGTAATAATAATCGCATTCATCGCCATGTTGACAACCGAGGTCAGAATCTGTACCAGCGTGGACGGAAAACCGACTTTTATGATCTCACGCACACTCACCCAGTCCGGTTTCAGCGTAAAAGCAAACGGGATTTCCGGGTTCCACTTTTTATTAATCATCATTCCGGCAAGACAGCCCACAAACTGGCCGATGACGGTTGCCAGCGCAGCTCCGGCCGTCTCCATCCGCGGAAGGCCGAACCAGCCGAAAATAAAGATCGGATCGAGAATCAGATTTGTCAGCGATGCGGCGGAAAGTGTAAAAATAAAAAGGTGCGCTTTTCCGCTTGCCATGACAAACCGGTCAAAGACCCACTGTCCCATCTGGCCGAGAGACGCGATCATACAGATACTTAAGTATTGGATGCCATACGCTGCGATAGCTTCATTGCCGCCGGACTGACTTTCAAAATAGATCCGGGCAAATGCGATACATAAAATACTGTTTAAAATCCACGAGCAGAATGCAAGAAAAAGCGCGGCGCTCGCTGCATCTTTTACCTTTTTCTGATTCTTTTCTCCAAGCGCGCGGGAAATGACAGCGTTCAGGCCGACCGCATTTCCAAGGCCGAGCGATGATACAATGAGCTGCATCGGAGCCGCCAGGGAAATTGCCGTCAGTGCATCCTCAGAAACCCGCGCAACGAACACGGAATCTACGAAGTTGTAAAGCGAATTAATCAGAAGTGACAGCATCAGCGGCAGCGCCATGGAAATCACCAGACGGCTGACCGGGATCGTTCCCATTTTGTTTTCTTCCATAAAAACCCTCTCCTGTTCTTTTGTTTTTTCTGTTTCCAGTGTAGCGTGAATTTCCGGAAAGATCAAATACTTATCTTCGATACAACAAAATAGTTTTTAGCTATACTTTATAATTTTTTCACCTGCAGAAACTGCCACCGGCAGCTCTCTTCGAATGCAGCGCAGCGAAAAAGGGGAATCTAACCCTTTTTATCGTATGTATCGCAACAAAAACAGGAAGATATCTGCCGAAACGGTTTCGGTAAATATCTTCCTGTACTTTTTTCAAAAGCTTTTCAAAACTATTACTTCTGCTGCTCCATTCGCTTCAATTCCGGCAGAACCAGAATCAGCATGGTGATAAAGCAGAGACTTCCGCCGATCACGTTTGATACCGGTTCGGCAAGGAAGACACCGTCCGTTCCCATGTGGAGTACGTACGGCATCAGATAGGTGAGCGGTACAACAATGAAGACTTTTCGGAGCAGAGAGAAAAAGATCGCCTGTTTCTTTTTATTCAGAGATTTGAATACGGTCTGTCCAATGTACTGCAGATCCATGAAAATGAATGCTGCAAAGTACTGCTTCAGAGCCGGAACCGCATCTGCTGTCAGTACCGCATCCGAACTGAAAATACCGATCAGCGCATGCGGCGCCAGAACAATCACGCTCCACATCACTGCGGTATAGCCAAGGATCATCGCACTCATGACACACATCGCCTTGCGCACGCGGGACGGACGGCGTGCACCGTAATTATAACTCAAAATCGGAGAAGTTCCCTCATTCATTGCATAGATCGGTGTCTCGACGAGCTGACGCACGCTCGATACAATCGTCATAACAGAGATGTAAATATCACCGCCGGTCACGGAGAGTACGTTGTTGCAGCAGATCGTGACAAGGCTGTTGGTCAGCTGCATGATAAATCCCGCGGTACCGAGGCTGACAATATTTTTCGCATAGCCTGCACACTCAGAAATTTCATCTTTCCGCACAAAGCGCACTTTCAGTTCCGATTTCCGGGTCAAGAAATACAGAACGAACACTGCGGAAAGTGTCTGGGAAATCACAGTTGCAATCGCAGCCCCCTGCACACCAAAGCCAAACACAAAGATAAACAGCGGGTCAAGCAGCAGATTTGCGACCGCTCCGATCGTGACGGAAAGCATACCAACGGTCGAGTAGCCCTGCGCGTTGATGAACGGGTTCATGCCGGTTGCCACCATCGACGGCAAAGTTCCGATCAGATAAATCATCATATAAGGATACGCGTATACCATCGCATCTGCCGATGCACCGAACAGTGACAGCAGTGGACGGGCAAACAAAAAGCCGATCACCATCAGTATGACAGCACAGACACATACCATGGAATACGACGTATTCATAATACGTTCCGCCTTTTTTTGATCATTCTTTCCACGCTCAATCGAAAACAGCGGAGCGCCGCCGCTTCCAAACAAGTTGCTGAATGCTGTGATGATAACGATCAGCGGAAAGCACAGACCGACTGCACCGAGTGCCGCCGTTCCTACCTCCGGGATCCGCGCGATGTAGACGCGGTCTACAATATTGTACAGCAGACTCAAAATCTGAGCAACCAGCATCGGGAGCGCTGCCCCGAGGATGTTTCCGGTTACGGTTCCATGTTCGAAATCAATTCGTTTCATTTGTTCCCTCATTCCCTTCTTTTTCACTTGCTTTTCAGTATAGCATGGCGTATTCTATATGTAAATTATTGTTTTTATATTGAAATTGAATAATTTTTATATAGTTTTTTCAGGAGGATTTTTATGGAACTTCGACAACTCGAATACTTCCGCGCCATCGTGGATGCGGGAACCATCAGCGGGGCGGCACGGGTGCTGCATATGACACAGCCGCCGTTAAGTTATCAGATCAAAATGCTGGAGGAAGAGCTTCAGGTGCCTCTTCTCATCCGCGGCACGAAGAAAATCACTCTGACCGAGGCAGGAAAAACACTGTATGAACAGGCAGGAACGCTTCTGATGTTTGCGGATCTCACCAGGCGCGAAGTCGTAAAATCCAGTCAGTCTGCGACACTCCACATCGGCATGACGCCATCCACCGTTTCACTGCTCGCCGACTATCTCCTGCGATTTTCCCGGAAATACCCGCACATCCATTTCGATGTCCACGAGGGTTCTACCTTTGCTTTAAAAGACCAGCTCGAAAATCACATGGTGGATCTCACCACGCTCCGCACGCCAATCGTTTTAAATGGCTGTGAGACGAAGACCCTTTTAAAAGAGAGCATCACCGCCATGGCACTCCCTTCTCACCCGCTTTTTGCCGGGCGTGAAACCCTTTCGCTTACAGAACTTGCCGAGCAGCCGCTGATTCTGTCGAACCGCTACCGGAAATACATGCTCTCCGCTTTCGAGCAGGCAGGTCTGTTCTGCGATATCTATCTCACCTGCGAGGACGCCCGCACGGCAATGACAATGGCAGAAAAAGGCCTTGGCATCGCTCTTCTGCCGGCCTCCATGCTGAATCTTACCCATAAATTAAAGGCCTGCACCATCACAGATGCAGACCTTACAACCGAAATCCTGCTTGCCTGGCGCAAGGGGCGCCTTCCGTCTGAACTTCGGGCTTTTCTGGAATTGTGGGATGAAAATGACTCCCTCAATAATCAAATTCATGTTCCCCAACCGTAATCGTCTGCGTCAGTTTTTCATTCAGATACGGTTTACGAATCTCAATTAGATTCAGAACGGTGTAACCACGCTTTCCCAAAAATTCAATCATCCTGTGGTTATTGGGATGGACATAGTTGTAAACCGTATCGTTTCCATAAGAAGCTGCAATTTCTTCTGCCTTGCCATGCAGTGCGGCAGCAACTCCCTGCCGGCGGTACTCTTCTCTGACAAAGATGGATTCCACCCACACCACCTCGCTCTCAATACGACAGACAACATAACCTGCGTATTCGCCATGCACCGTGGCGGCAAACACTGGAAATCCTGCTAAAAGGTATTCCTTCATTTCTTCCCGTCCGTCTTCCACGTTCGGTTTTGATGCAATTCCTTTATAGGAACGCAGTTCTACTCGAAACAGCGCAACCATTTCTGCAAGGGCATCGTTTACCTGCCTGATTTCTACCAGTTCTATTTTTTTCATGGTTTCTCTCTCCTGCCACTGTCGTTCTTTTTCCTATTTGCAATTCGTCTCGCTGCTCATATCCGTGATCGAAGTATATCAGGCTTCTTTTCTCTTGCGAAACAAATATTCATCCAATTGTTTCCGAATCGTTTCCGGTATTTCTCTTGCCACCGGGCAGACCGCTGCGTTTGCGAATCTTCCGGTAAATACTGTCAGAAAATCAATATCTTTTTGCAGCTGCTCCATCGACATCACATCTTTGACATCGTAGCGGCAGTGAATCGGGGCGACATTTCCGTTGGCAATACGCGCAAACGAAACAGCCGGAACCCCATGATCGGCAAATGGTGTGGAATCACTGGAATAGACGCCGTTTTCTGCCGCAATTGGAAATCCAACTTCTGCAGCCATATAGCTGATGTAATGGGTAAGCTTTTCTTCTGCCGATACACAGGCGATAAATTTTCCCATATACGTTCCGATCATGTCCAGATTGATGTTCAGTACTGTTTGTCTCAGTTCTTTTTCATGATCTCTGACATACGCTTTTGATCCTAAAAGTCCTCTTTCTTCGCTTCCGCAGAATACAAACCGAAGACCATAATTCAGCTCTTTCCCTTTCATCTGCTCCATGATTCCAAGAAGCCCTGCGCATCCGCTCATGTTGTCATATGCACCATGCGAAAGCGATGTCGTATCATAATGCGCGCTTAAAACGATCCATTCTTCTCTTTTTCCCGGCAATTCTGCAATCACATTATGGGATTCTCCATCGTATTCCTTCTGCCGGATTTCCAGACGGATCTGTTTTACTTTATTTTTCACAAGTTCTACTGCCTGTGCGGAGTGAATCATAGCGCAGAGCACTTTCTTTTCCTCTCCGACAACGGCTTCCCGAAGATCTCTCTGATCAATGTCTGTATGTGGGTAATAGCTGTTTCCATATTGGAGCAGAATCGCTTTCGCGCCTGCTTTCATCAAATCCTGGTACGCAAAAAATCCGATTCCCTGCGTATCCATCAGCACAATTTTATCTTTTGCACCGGCAACGGAAACCGGATCGGTTCCAGGCATATAGTAGAGTTCGCCTTCGACACTTCCGCTTCCGCAGCATGTGAGAGCTTTGCATGAAATTTCCATCCCGTCTGCATACAAATGTGCCTCTTCGATTTCGCCCATCGCAACGCGGAAACCTTCCAGTTTTGCCGGGACTCCTAATGCTTCACACTGCTCCTTTAAATAGTTTGCAACCTGCAATTCTTCTTTTGTACCGCTTGCATGTACAAAATCTGTCTGGTCAAAAATAGATTTTAACTTCATATTTTTAGTTCTCCTTTATAACCATTTTTTCTGTATATCATTTGCTAACATAACCATGTTATTTCGTACAACTTTTTTAAAAAACTGTGATGGTGTATCTGTTTCTCTTTCTCATTCCCATGATTTATGTTTTTTCCAGAGCTCAGAGAGACTCGATCAGTCCTTTGATTCCCTGCTCTTTATAGATATCTTTATAGTATTGGACTTCATCCTTGATCAGCTCATCGATCACCTGCATGCCAAGCAGCTCCACCGGCGCCTGGTCATCTGTGAGGATATAATTTCCTTTCTGATATTCTGTAAGATTTGACGTAACTTCCTGCATCATATTTTTCAGGTTTGCGTTTGTAAGTTCCCCCGTATGTTTCGTCAGATTCTTTACGATGTCCGGATTGTCCGACGCAAAGAGTTCCCGGTTGGACGATCCTGCCACATCCACTGTAACCGCTGTATCAAAGACACTTCCAATCGTATCCGAAAGGTACTGATTGATGTTTCCTTCCTTCATTCCACGCATATTCATGTTTACCACCATAACGCCATCGTCCTTCAGATGTGATTTGACCAGTTCAAAGAACTCTTTGGAGGACATCTGGAATGGAATTGTGATATCCTGATATGCATCGACCATAATCACATCATACGTTTTCTGCGATGCATTTAAAAACGCTCTTCCATCGTAAGTAGTCACCGGAATATCCTCGGAAAGTGAAAAATATTTCCGCGAGAGATCCGTGATCTTTTCATCAATCTCTACACCCTCAATGTTCATGTTCCCAAAATATTTCTTACACTGTGTGGCGTAGGTTCCCGTACCCATGCCAAGGATCAGCACATCCATCTGCTCTGTCGGCTTGTCTTTGAGCATAAGCGGCGCCGCCATCGCATAATCATAGTACATTCCGGTCAGTTCATCCTGCTTCATATAGACAGACTGTACGCCAAACAGAACATTGGTAGACAATGCTACTCTCTCATCATTTTCGTACACCTGAAGATAGTTGTATACAGACTCTCCCTCATATGTCAGGTTGTTTTCCCAGAATGCGAAGGAATCGGAATAACCTGTTCCACAGCAGAACGCGAAAATAAGTACCGATGCAATCACTTTCTTTTTCCCTGCTTTTTCCATCACAAAATACACGATGGATAACGCAAGTAAAATTCCCGCAAAGATCAGAAAAGTGATCGATGTTCCAACCGCAGGGATCGTAACAAACGTCGGCACAAAGGTACCAATAATGCTGCCGATCGTATTGAATGCTCCCAGTGTTCCCACCGTTTTTCCGTTATCATCCAGATTGCTCACCGAATATTTGACCAGCGACGGAGTTACCGTACCCAGTAAAAATAACGGGAACACAAAAATTACCATACAGGCCACAAACGCAGCCAGGATCAGAAAATTGTTATTTACGGAAAAAATCAGAACCGCAGAAATGCCAACAATGATATATTTTCCGACCACGGGAATTAACGCAATCCATAAAGCAGCTACGATGATACGTCCATAGAGCTTGTCCGGATTGGGCGACTTGTCCGCCGTTCTGCCTCCATAGATATTTCCCAGTGCCATAGCAATCATGATGGTTCCGATGATGATCGTCCATACAATCTGTGAAGAACTAAAATACGGGGCAAGCAGCCTGCTCGCACCAAGTTCTACCGCCATCACAGACATTCCGGAAAAAAATTCTGTCAGATACAAAAATAACTTGTTTTTTAAGATGCCACGATTTTTTCTTTCCATGTCGACTCCTTTTTTATTTTATCTTTTTGCTGCCATCATGCCGGCAAAAGAGTGAAACATACCGCAAAATGGAACGCACAGAATGCGGAAATGATTTTTCAAACGCGCTCTACTATCATACTATAGACTTCTTTGGAATTTTGCAATATATTTTTCCATGACTCTTAATGTCCAAACAGCCATCCCATAATTTTTTCATCCCGACAGAACAGATAACCGCCTCCGTGCTGATAAGTCACTTTCGTTCCTGCAAAGTAATTTTTCTCTTTTATATCCAGTACCAGCAAATTGTCTATTTCGGATTTTGCTAAACCCTGCTCTGCATACAGCTCATATAAAATCTGATACGCTTCTTTAAACGGTTCTGATCCATAATATTCATCACTTTCGCCAATCACAAAATAGACCGGTGTTTTTGCCTCTGTCACCGGTTCATATACTCCATCCCATTTGGAGCTGCACATGAGCGCTGCAGTAAACAGTTCCGGCTTTTTTCCCAGGATCAGCGCCAGCGTTTCTCCTCCGCCGGAATAGCCGTTACTATATACTTTTTCCGGTTCTGCTGCCCCTTCTGATTCTGCTGTTCTTTCTGTTTCTTCCAGCTCTGTCATTTCTTCTGTATCCTTTGAATCCTCTATCTGTTCAGATCCCGCTGCCGGAACATCCATATTCCTTTTTCCAGCGCTTTTAAAAAACTGTCTGGATAGCAGAAGCGATATAGCAAAAATAGCAAAGCAAACCGTAATCAGCATTATTTTTCTTTTTGTCATAATGTGAATTCCTCCTTTTTTTACTATTTTTAATCATAGCAAAACGAGACCTCCATAAGAAGTCTCGTTTTTTTTTCAGTCATAACCTTTCCGTTTATTCTTCTGGTCAAAGCTCTACCACTTTCGTTGCCAGCTTTTTGGCAAACCTTGCATCATGCTCCACGATCAGCATCGTTGGCTGGAACTGCGCAATCAATTTCTCAATCTGTATCCGTGAAAATACATCAATATAATTCAGCGATTCATCCCACAGATAGAGATGTGCAGGTGTTAAAAGGCTGGCAGCAATCAATACTTTTTTCTTCTGTCCCTCGGAAAATTCCTCCATGTTTTTTACAAACTGTTCTCTGTCCAGATCCAGGCTGCGCAACATGGAAAGGAGCATTGGCTCATCAATTTCCTGCTTTTTGGCAAATTCTTTCAGCGTTCCGGACAGATGCGAGGTATCCTGGTTGATATAGGAAATAACGAGATTTGAGGCAATCGAACAGGTACCCGTTGCCATTATATTTTCGCCGGAAAGATTTTCGCATCCGGACATCGTAATTTTCCGCTTTTCGATTCCGCCATTGGAAGAATTTTGCAGGTTCTGCGTCAGAATATACTTGATCAGGCTGGATTTTCCACAGCCATTTTTTCCTTTCAGAAAAACACGGTCTCCTTGTTTCAGTTCAAAATTCAATCCGGTGATCACATGTTCTTTTCCATCCCGATATTTTAAGGAAAAATCCCTGCATTCGATCAGCCGTTCTTTGTAATGGGAAAGCGGCATAATCTTTAAATCTTTTACCGTTTCGATATCTTTTAACAGCCCTTCCTTTTTCTCGATCTCCCGGTCCATTCTCTCCTCGTACGCTTTGACGCGCGACTGCATTTTCTTCGTCTTTGCTCCGATATACGATCGTGTCGATATCGATCTGTCATGTTCTTTGGCTGGATCATACCCAATCTTGGTATTTTCATTTTTTTCTGCCCAGCGCGAAGAACGGTCGGCGGCTGCCTTTAGTTTTCCAATTTCTTTTACATGTTTTTCATGTTCCATTCTGGCGAAGTTGTCTGCTTTTTCCTTATTTTCCCACCAGCTGGAAAAATTGCCGCTCTGCACTTCGATCGAGGCCCGGTTTAAAACCAGCACATGATCGATACAGGCGTCCAGCAGATCCCTGTCGTGGGATACCAGAATAAATCCTTTTTTTGACGCCAGATATTTTTTGATAATCTCTCTGGCGTCCTGATCCAAATGGTTGGTGGGTTCATCGATCAGCAGAAAATCATTTTCACCGGAAAAAAGGACTGCAAGCATGACCCTGGTCCGCTCCCCAAAGCTTAACGTACCAAATGGTCTGTACAAAAGTTCTGCGTCCATATCCACTTTTTCCAATTCACAAAGAACTCTCCAGCTCTCTACTCCCGCTTTCCAGTCTTCCATCAGCTCCGCTGCTGTCCGTTCCAGATCTTTTTGTTTCACCGGATACGGAAAATAATCGAAGACAACCGATCGGGTGATCGCTCCCTGGTATTCGTATTTTCCCAGGAGTAACTGAAGAAACGTTGTCTTTCCCTTTCCGTTTCTTCCCACAAAACCAAGCTTCCAGCTGGTGTCGATTGAAAACGATACATTTTCAAAGATTGTATCATAACTTCCTTCATACCCAAAGGTTAGATTACTGACATTGATCTGTGCCATAAAAACTCCCTTCTGCCTGTTTTTCTTTTTCTCACGGCATAAAAAATTCTGCCTAGAGTATTTAAAAAGCGAGCCCGCTTTGCGTACGCAAAACAGACCCGCATCCTAAACAGACACAGCGTGCATGGCACTGGTGTCGGAACATAACGAATCGTCTAAGTATCTAATTTAAGCGTACACAAAATAACCCGTTTCAAACAGGTCTTACCAAAATACAATTGTGTTTTCCAGCTTAAATTATTTCAGATACATTCCCTCACCTTTACACGTTCATGTTCTTTCTTTTTTCTATTCATGCTTTAAAGCGTCTTCGAAAAGCATTTTTCAAATATGCTCTATGCATAGTTGGACAATATCACAGATTTGCTGATCTGTCAATGCCAAACTAATTTCTCAGCATCTTTCCATTTTACATAAAAATAGTACAAGACCTTCCAAAAATGCCAGATCTCTGGGCTGGAACATCCTTTTCCACTCAGAAAAAATCCCCATGCCGGATCAAATGCCCGGGTTCAGCTACCAGAAACTGCTCATCCCATTCTCCCGACACCAGTTTTTCCAGGATTCGGTTACTTCCCTGCACATAGTCCAACGCTGCATGAATCATATCTGCATTTTTCTGCGCCTGCTCCGCATACGCAAGTTCATAACAATCATTATACCCGGTATCAATGATATCCAGAAAATAATACTGGTCAAACCACATGTGGAACAACGTTTCTTCATCTAGTCCCTGAAATTCCTTGGATGCTTTCCGATAATCTTTCAATAGTGATAACACAGAAAATTTTTCGGGCTCATCCTCATAAAGATACAGATGCCCGCTCTCCTTGCGGTTGGGGATGTACCGGTCATCTGTGGCTAAAAGCAGGGACACACAATCATCTACTCTTGGAATCACAGTCCTTACCTGTGCCCGCACCTGGTCCCAAACTTCTGGTTATTGCTCTGATGGGAATAGGTGGCGTCCTTACCTGTGCCCGCACCTGGTCCCAAACTCCTCCGCAAAATCCCATGGCAGCCAGAATCGTATCCGGCTTCCTTTTTCTTTTTTCCAGTTCCTGCCAGATCACCGTTTTCATAGTCGCCGGCTCTACGTGATAGATCCGATCAATGACTATAATCGGATAATTGGTATGCATCTTCTCCTGTGCCCGTTTCACATAACGTTCCAGCGAACTGCAAGTCAAAATGACGGTTTCTTTTTCCATATTCGTGCTCCTCGTACAATATATAAAAATTGATTTATCTGCGTCGTTTACCGTAAGTTTTTCTTTCTATGTTATACTACAATAGTTTTGATGTTGGGGGCAAAACCATAAATAACTTTGTCCTCTATTTCTATAAAGAGTTTTCTGAAATTCAATGCTGCTATCTTGGAACCGAAAAAGAACTTGCCCCGCTGTTTCCCACGAGGTATCTTTTCCAAGTGGTAATTCTTGCGTATATTCGATGGAACAGTTTCCACTCCATTACGCAGCCTTGCATAATTTTTGAATTCTTTGCTATTCATGTTCCGTTGGATTTTCGCACGTTCATGCGCTGCTTTGGATGTTACTATTTTTGCAACCTTCTTAAAGATCTTCGGCTTGCATTGATCCTGCTACGGACAGTTGGCACACTGCTCATGCAGAAAGGAAACGGCACACTGATTGCTTGGTTTCATATAAGAACATGACATTTTCTCAAAAAAGATGACATTTTTATCGTCTAAAACCACAGATTTTTTTATAAAAAAGGTAACGTCTCTGAAATATCGCTTCATAAACGTTACCTTGACTTCTTAGCAAAAACAACAAGTCCAGACAGAATATTCTATTTTTTCAACAAAAAGGAATACACAAAACTCTGCGCATCCCCCATGCTGCTTGACTTTTTCCGTCTGGAAGCTTATAATCAAATCAGAAGCAATCAAGGATATTTCCGTGTCAGTGGTTGTACTTTCTGAAATAATTTAAATTATTACAAAAAAGCAACAAGAGACAAAGGCTATCCCCTACTGCCAATAGGGAATAGCCCTCTTGCTATTTGCGGTGGTTGTCTATGTAAGTTGACACTCCCCACAGCTAAAGCAGGGGGATTCCTGTTTCTTCCACCATTGCATTGGCAAATACCTTACGGTACTGCAATGTCTTACACGGTGTCCACAGGCTATATTTATACTGTTCCCGCATGCCCTGCGGTACAGTTTTCTTATCTTTATGCCGACTGCAGCTGCAGTCCTTTTTTCAAAATATTGATGCCTGCATTCGTATCCCGGTCATGAACTGCGTGACACCCGGGGCACTCCCAGATACGAATGCGCAGATTTTTCACCAGCGGATTCCGATAGCCACAGGCACTGCAGGTCTGGCTGCTCGGATACATCGTTGGTACTTTGCGGATTTCATTTCCATACCACACAGCTTTATATTCCAGCATTTCGAAAAACTTTGCCCACGAAACACTGGCTATCGACTTTGCCAGTTTATGGTTCCGGATCATTCCCTTTACATGCAGGTCTTCGATGCAGATGGTTTGGTTTTCACACACCAGCATCGTTGACTGTTTCTGCAGGAAATCATTTCTTTGATTCGTTACTTTTTCATGTACTTTGGCAACTCGAATTCGCTGCTTATCCCGGTTATGGGATCCTTTCTCTCTTCGGGAAAGTCTGCGCTGTTCCCTTACAAGTTTTCGCATCGAGTGTTCCAGATATTTGGGATTCGCTGCTGTATTTCCGTTGCTGTCAGAATAGAATGTTTTGATTCCAACATCAATCCCAATCGTTCCACCCTGATTAGGTCGCGGTTCCGGTTCAAATTCAACATTCAGAACCGCAAAATATTTTCCGGATGGCGTATGTTCAATGGTTACGTGATGAATGTTTCCCACTTCCATTGACTGACGCACTTTCACATATCCAAGCTTCGGAAGTTTGATATATCTTCCCACGATACGAATGTTGTCTTTTTGATTTACCGTTCTGTACGACTGAAAATGGTTATGTTTGCTTTTGAAAGTTGGATGGGACGCCCTTTTTTGAAAAAAGTTTACAAATCCCCGGTCAAGATCCCGCAATGACTGCTGTAATGCGATGGAATCGGCTTCTTTCAGAAAAGCAAACTCTTCCTGCTTTTTCAGTTCCGTCAGCATGGCAGAAGTCTGGCCATAGCCGATTTTTTCCCCTTTTTCATAGCCTTCCTTACGCATGGCAAGTCCCCGGTTATAGATGAACCTGCAGCATCCCAGCGTCTGGTGAATGAAGGCTTTCTGTCCTTTATTCGGGTAGATTCTGAATTTGATCCCTTTTTGCATTATCCCATCTTATCCTTTTGTCTCTGCGATGTTTTCTGGTTTTCGATATACTGTTTTACTGCTTCCAGCGGAGTACCACCCACCGTCGATACAAAATAGCTGTTTGTCCAAAGCGTCGGCATCTTAGTTTTAAGATATGGAAATTCCTGTCTTAAAATTCTGGAAGTATAGCCTTTGAAAGATTTTACGGCTTTGTGAATACCAAACTGAGGGTCTACTTCGTAAACGGTAGAACCTGAGTACCTTTTTATTCACTTCAAGTTATGCCATAATCATACTCAACAAAATAACA
>ERZ827488.884-NODE-884-length-40329-cov-5.938670_pt1 | contig 40329 bp, 46 predicted proteins | sample MGYA00519771_ERZ827488 | MGnify/ENA primary metagenome ERZ827488 (study PRJEB31778, sample SAMEA3449323) | human gut metagenome | biome: human gut; feature: human-associated habitat; material: faeces | place: United Kingdom | collected 2010/2012 ... | reverse complement strand
GGTGCTCAAAGTATTTATTTTAAATAATTTGTGACAAATGATTGACTAACCTACAAGGAAACCAAAAAGCAATTGTTGAAAAAACTTGAAACACAAGCATAAATGTGGTACAATGATTATGTAACCACAAATGTTTTTTTGAATTTCACAAGGAGGTATAAAGAATGAAATACCGGAGCCAAATGGCAGAAAAATTATGGAAAGAAAATGCAAAGGAGGTTTCAGATTTTTTAGATGGTCTGGGAGTAAAAGAAACATTTCAGAGTGAAGCGTCATTCTTGAGCTCAGCAGTAGCAGCGGTAAGAAGAGAATTCAGAAGTTCTTCGTTATATGAAGATTCAGAGTCAAGAGAATATGTGAAGTATTTATTCTCAGAGATTTCTACAACTTCTATTGTTTCCCAAAATTTTAAAGCAAGAAACATACTCTATATCATAAGACTGTTGACTGGCAAGTGTTCGGTTCCAGTGTCAGAAGAGGAGGATGTGGACATGGACTATCTTGACGATAAGTTTATGAGAAGAGAGAGAAAAAGAGAGTCATGGTGAAATTAAACAAAGGAAAATAATTTTTCCTAAAGGAACAGTGGCAGACTAAAAATCTGCCACTGTTTCAGTTTTAAAAGAAGAAAAATTTGAAAAATATTAGTAAATAGTGTATAATATAAAAGGTTTATAAGTAATACCCAAAAAACTTAAATAAAATAAAAGGAAAAGTATAATGAATATAGCAAATAATTGGAATGATTATAAAATATTAGATATGGCAGATGGGCAAAAATTGGAAAAATGGGGAGATGTTATTTTAGCAAGACCTGACCCACAAATAATTTGGAAAGAAAAAACATATCCAGAAAAATGGAAAAATATAAATGCAACATATCATAGAAGTAAAACTGGTGGAGGTGCTTGGGAATATAAGAAAAAGATGCCAAACCAATGGCAAATAAAATACAAAGAATTAACATTTAATATAAAGCCAATGGGATTTAAACATACAGGATTGTTTCCAGAACAAGCTGTTAACTGGGACTGGATGATGGATAAAATCAAAAAAGCAAATAGAGATATAAAAGTATTAAATTTATTTGCATATACAGGAGGAGCAACAGTTGCATGTGCGGCAGCAGGAGCGTCAGTATGTCATGTTGATAGTTCAAAAGGAATGGTAACATGGGCAAAAGAGAATATTGCAGCATCAGGTTTAGCTGAAAGACCTGTTAGATATATAGTAGATGATGTTGTAAAATTTGTTAATAGAGAAATTCGTAGAGGAAACAAATATGATGCAATAATAATGGATCCACCATCTTATGGAAGAGGTGCAAATGGGGAAGTTTGGCAATTTGAAGATAATATATATGATTTAGTTGAGTTATGTACAAAAGTATTATCGGACAAGCCATTATTTTTCTTAATAAATTCTTATACTACTGGAATTTCAAGCAAAGTATTGGAAAATATTTTAAATTTAACTGTTTCTAAAAAATATAAAGGTAAGGTATCATCAGGAGAAGTTGGACTATCAATGGAAAATTCAAATTTAGTGTTACCTTGTGGAATTTTTGGAAGATGGGAGAACTAAAATGCAAAATCTTAAAGTGTTATATGAAGATAATCACATTATTGTAGTTAGAAAAGACCCAAATATTCCATCACAGGCAGATAAAACTGGCGATATAGATATGCTTTCAATAATAAAGGAATATCTAAAAGAAAAATATAATAAGCCAGGAAATGTATACTTGGGTTTAGTCCATAGGCTAGATAGACCTGTTGGAGGTGTAATGGTGTTTGCTAAAACATCAAAAGCAGCTTCAAGACTTAGTAATCAAGTAAGAGAGAAAACATTTAAGAAAAAATATTTAGCAGTTGTAGATGGCAAATTTGATTCTACAAACGGAATGCTAGAAGATTACTTATATAAAGATGAAAGAAATAATATGAGTAAAGTTGTAAAGCCAGAAAAGAAGAACGCAAAACTTGCTAAATTAGATTATGAAGTATTGGCATATAATGAGATTAAAAATTTGTCTTTAGTAAAAGTTAATCTTCATACAGGAAGACATCACCAAATTAGAGTTCAATTGGCTCATGTGGGACATAGTATATTTGGTGATCAAAAATATGGAACAAGAGGAACAGGAAAGCAAATAGCATTATGGGCGTATGAACTTACACTTGAACATCCTGTTTCAAAAGAAACCATGACATTTAAGTGTTTGCCAGAAAGTAATGGGACATGGTGTATAATAAGGGATGTAAACATTTAAGAAAGTAGAAAACTTTAAGTTTCTGCTTTTTTTTGTTGTTTTACAAAAATACTAAAAATATATATGAAAAATAAAATTTGAAAATTTCATAAAATATAAAAAGCTTTTTATAACCAAAATGAGCACAATGTGTAAAAACGTGGTAAATTATATTTGTACTTAAGATAAAGGCGAGGTGAGAATAGTGATTGATAAATTATGCACATATCTAACCAACAAGATAAGAAAAGAAATGCCAGAGATAAATGACGAGAGAGCAGAAGTAATAATGTATGGTTTACAGAATATAATAGGTGAATTGCCAAAGGGAATAATTATACTATTAATTGCTTATTTTTTAGGAATATTTGATCTTACATTAATTGCAGTGTTAATAATTGCTCCATACAGATGTGTCTCAGGTGGAGTACACATGAAAACACACATAGGTTGTATTATTTATACAATGATTTTATATAGCGGTTCAGCATTGTTAGGAAAATATGTTGTATTAACAGGAATTACAAAATATATTTCAGCTGTTACAGTTTGGATATTTTGCATGACAATGATAAAACTATATGCACCCGCAGATACGGAAAATGTACCTATATTGAGAAAAAAGGAAAGGAAACAAAAGAAGATTGTCTCATATATTATTTTAACAGTAGAAATGATTAGTGCATTTTTTATAGGAGATACAGTTATTTCGGGAATAATAATATTTGGAGATTTTATACAAACCGTAACAATAACTAGATTTGCATTTAAAATTACAGATAATAAATATGGACATGAAGTTTATGCAAATAATACATAATTTGATAATATGAGAGTCTTTGCAACTACTCTTATGTTATATATTAAATTTTACAAAAGAAGGGGGAATTAATTATGATGAAATTATTAGCAAGGGTGGCAGAAAAATATGCTAAAGCGACAAATACAGCAAGCATCATATTTTGGATTGGACATCAACCAAAAATGCCAGCTTCATTGATAAAAAAAGATTAATCCCTACAAAATGTTCTTAAACATTAAAAAATCAATTCAATTAATAAAGAAAAACTTCGTTTGAAGTTTTTCTTTATTGGGTAAAATTACAAATCATAAATAAATAATTCTTGTTTAAATGTATTGGAAGAGGATGATGGTTTTAAATCTAAATTTTTACTTTTATTAACATATCTTTTTACTTCCCATAATCCAAGACCAGCATGGCCTTCTTTGCTTGTTATCCCCTTTTTAAATATATTATCTATATTTATATTTTTATTATCATATGAATTTTCTATTGTTATAATTGCTCGACTATTTATATTTTCACGAATGAATGATATTTTAACAAATTTTTCTTTGCTATTTTCAGCTGCTTCTATAGCATTATCTAATAAGACACCAAGAATTCTAGAAAAGAAATAAATGTTGATTTCTAATTCATTTAAATTTAAAAAGAATTCTAATTCAAAGTTTATGCCTAATGCTGATGCTTTTGCATACTCATTGTTCAGCAAACTATAAATTCCAGGATTATTAATTGTTCTTGGATTGATTAAAGCTAGATCATCAGCTATTTTACAATCTTTTTTTACTTCTGAAAAATATTGTTTTAATCCATTCATATCGTTTTGCTCAATGTAGCCATTTAATGAAGAAACTATGCTATCAAAATCATGTTTAAATCCTTTAACTTTGTCATATAAAATTTTTAGGGATTTATTACATTCTTCAGCATATTCTAAATCTTTTCTTGTAATTGCTAATTCTAAAACATGTATAAAGCAGTGAGTACTTAAAATTAGAAACGCTATTAATAAAAGTAAATTTAAAAGATTAATATATGTAGATACTATATCAATGTAATAATCAGTAATTACTAATTGCATAAATAAAATGAAAACTCCTAGCAGAAGATTTGTTGTTAAAATAATAATGGTTCTATTGTCTAGAGAATCTAATGTATTTATTTTTAATTTTATATTATTAAATCGTTTCAAAAATAAAATAATAAGTGCAATAAATGAATATAAAATTATTAAATAAGTAATTCTATATTTAGGAGTAGCCATAAAAGTATCTAGCGAAATGTCTAAAATTGTTAAATATGGCTTTTGAATAAGTGTATTTACTAAACCATATATAAATATAGTAAGTATTAGAGCTGTAAAGCTTTTTAGGATATTAATTTTAAATATGAATGTTATAAATATAGCTATACAAACATAGTTTAGTATTATATTAAATGGTTGTTGAAGAAACAGAGAACTTATTTCACCAGTAGATAGCATTAAAACAATACATATAGCTTTTTGCATATTAGAGGATTTTAAATCAAAAATTGAAAGTAAAACGGTTAGGACTAAATAACTTTCAATAATGCCTGCTACAAAATATGCAACACTAGCCCAATCAAAATTTGCTACTATATTATTTAAGAGATGTGTCATAATCAATCACCTCCATAAAAGAATCCTTATATTTTGGACCTATATAGCAAGTTTCATTATTTTTAAATAAAATGGTACCATCAGCCAAAGAAATACTAGAGATATTATTAATATTTGCTATAAAAGATTTGTGGCAACGAACAAAATTAGAAGGTAGAGAATTTTCGATTTTTGAAAAAGAGTTATACACCTCCAAAAGCTCATTGTCAGTGTGATAAATTAATTTCATACCGTTTTTTTCGATAAACTGAATTTCATTTAAATCAACAAAAGTACCTTTATTATCAATTTTTATGAATTTCCTTGTGTTTCCAGAAATATCTTCAGAAAGCCTTGCTAAAGTTTTTGAAAGAGTTTCAACACTTAATGCACTTTTGAAAAGATATGCAAAGGTTTTGTAATCATATGCTTCCATTACATATTCAAAGTGACTTGTAATAAAAATAATGTAACAAGTTTTATTAATCTTTCTTATTTCATTAGCAATATCTAATCCATTAAGATTAGTATTTTTAAATTCAATGTCTAAAACAACAACATTTACTAAATTGTTAGACACATACGATAATAATTCTTTATAATCTGAAGTTTTTAAAACAATTTTTGCATCAATATCATCTTTTACAAAAACTTTTTCAAATAATAAAGAAATTTTATTTAGCATATTTGCTTCATCATCGCAAAGAACAAAATTTAACATATAATCCTCCTTCATAAAATAAATTTACATTTTTTTGAAAAAAATATGCAATAACTATAAAACAAAATTTAAAAATTGTCAATAGGCAACAAGAATAAACAAATATTCTAAAAGTTGAATATATAAAGGAAAAATGAAAGAATTATGCACATAATAATGTAAAAAAATGTCAAATATTAAGACGCAATAAGAAAAACCTATAAAAAAGATTCATAATTTAAAAACTCAAAAAATATTTTTAAATATAAAGGGGGATATAATGAAAAATATAAAAGAAAAGCAAAAATTAATTATAATGTCAATGGTAACAACTGCAGTGATTGTAATAAGCCTATTTTCAACTAATAATGATCAAACATTAAAAACATCTGTAAATGTCGGAAGTACCAAAACAATAGGATGGGGAATAAAAAGGGCGAAAAATAATATGCAACCAGATGTAGGAACAGATAATAAGAAAATGCTTGAAGAAAATAGTGGAATATGTTTAGGAAATGATATGGAAAAGGTAATATATTTAACATTTGATGAAGGATATGAAGCTGGTTATACTGAAAAGATATTAAATACATTAAAAAAAAATGATGTAAAAGCGACTTTTTTTATAACTTCACATTATTTTAATACTGCTTCGGACTTAGTTGAGAGAATGATTTCAGATGGTCACATAATAGGAAACCATACAGTAAATCATAAAAGCTTGCCAAGTATATCGAACGAAGAAATTGAGAACGAATTAATGAAATTACATCAAGCAATGTACGAAAAATTTAATTACGAAATGAAGTATATGAGACCTCCAAAGGGCGAATTTAATGAGAGAACATTAAGAAAAACGGCTCAACTTGGATATAAAACTGTTATGTGGAGTTTTGCATATTTCGATTGGGATGAAAAAAAGCAACCTAATTTAGAAGAAAGTAGAAAAATTATTATAAACAATTTTCACTGTGGAGAAATAATGCTTTTACATCCAAATTCTAAAACAAATTCAGAAGTTTTAGATAGTATTATTAAAGAAGCTAAAAATCAGGGATATCAATTTAAGCTATTAGATGAATTCAAATAAATTGAAAATGATGAAAAATAATTATAATTTTGCAAAACTGGTTTGTGCCTTGAGAAAGGGATGTAAGTAAAATGAAAAAAAGAAGATTAGATAAAATTTTGGAAATACCAGAAGAAGTGTATACAAATGTACCAAAGATAACAATAACAGGTTTTAGTGAGATTATTTTAGAAAATTATAAAGGAATATTAGAATATGAGGAATTTTTCGCAAGTATTAGTACACATATCGGTATAGTGAACATAAATGGATACAATCTTAATTTAGAAAAAATGACAAATGATGATATCAAAATAACAGGAAAGATAGAAAGCATTGAATTAGATAGAATACAAGATTAGTTGGGAGGAAAAAATGCTTATTAAAATATGGTTAAAATACATGTTAGGATATCTTAGAATAAGTGTTGAAGGATATTATATAGAAAGATTTATAAATATATGTACAATGAACAAAATATTAATATGGAGCTTAAAAAGAGAAAAGAATGTAAAATTACATCTAAATATAGGAGTACAAGATTTTTATAGAGCTATAAACGTCGCAAAAAAACTACAATGTAAAGTAAAAATTGAAAAAAAGAGAGGAATTCCTTTCATCATAAATAAGTACAAAAAAAGAAAAATATTTTTAATATCATTAATAATAATTTTTGTTACGTTATTAATTAGTTCGAATTATATATGGAATGTTGAAGTTCAAATAGAGGATAATTCTAAATTAGAAAACATAGAAGAAGATATCAAAAATGCTGGATTAAAAAATGGAATGAAAAAAAGTCAGGTTAATACTGAAGAAATTATTAATAAAATCAGGTATAAACGAAATGATATATCATGGATTGGAATTAATCTGGATGGAACAAATGCAATAGTAAAGATTGTAAAAGCCAAAGAAACACCAAAATTAATAGATGAAAAAGAATATTGCAATATTGTTGCAAAAAAGGCAGGAACTATAGCCAAAATAATAGCACAAAAGGGAACTGCCAAAGTAAATGTTGGAGATAAAGTAGAAGAAAAACAAGTGTTGATTCAAGGCACGATGGAGGGAAAATACACAGGAACAAGATTAGTACATAGTTTAGGAGAGGTAAAAGCAATAGTTGAATATACCAAAAATGAAAAAATTTATCTAAAAGAAGAGCAAAAAGTCAAAACTGGAAAAAAAGAGCAAAAATATGGAATAAAATTTAATAATTTTCAAATAAATTTTTATAAAACTCTTTCAAAATTCAAAATTTATGATACAATAGAAGAAGAAAAAAAGTTAAGGATATTTTCAAACTTATATTTACCAATTTCAGTAAAAAAAATAACAAATGAAGAAGAGGAAAAAGTATCAAAAGAATATTCAATTGAAGAAGCTGTTGAAAAAGGGACAAAACAACTTGAACAGCAAATAGAATCAGAAATTGAAGAAAAAAATAACATACTTCGGAAAAAATGCAAATGTAACAAAAACAGAAGAATATGTAGAAGTAAGCGTAACATATGAAGTTATTGAAAATATAGGAATGCAGGAAAAAATAGATAAGATACCAGAACAGACAGAAGAAACAAATTAATATACCTGCCTACCAAGAACTTGGAAAGGATGGAAAAATGGAAGAGAGAAGTTTAAGAGTAGTAGGAACAGATAAAACCTTTTTTAATAAATTAACACATACATTAACAAAAATATTAATACCAACACAAATAGGTATAAATGGTATGAGAATAAGCATGAAGAGAAATGCACTAATAAAAGCATTTCAAACTGCAGAAGAAGAGGAAGATGTAAGCAAAAAAGAAAATGCAGATAAAAAATATGAAGATGCATATACTGCATATCTAGAAGCATTAGATAAATATGTACTAGATACAATATACAAAAAGGTAAAAAATGAAACAGCAACACAATTAGAGAGCACAGCACTATCACAATATTATGGAATAGTTCAATTAAAAGAAAGTGAGTATGTAGAATATAAATATAGAAAACAAAAATATCTACTAGAATTAGACAAAGAGACAGTTGTAAATTCAGGAAAAACAAAAATGATAGAAAAATACAAAGAATTTTATGTATCAAAACAAGATACATTATATAAAGGAATTCTAAAAAATTATTCAGTAAAATTAGCTGATACAACAAATGTATATGATGCTTCAAAAGAGTGGATATATGTAAAAATATTTGATACACTAGAAGATTATATAAAAAATATTTTACCATTAAAAATAAATGAACCTAAATTAGCAAAAGTAGTAAAAGAATATGAAAAATACGAAAAATTCACAGTAGGCAAATTAGATGCAAGAGACCACATCGAAAAAAACATGATTTTACTTGGAATAAGCAGAACACTATTTACACATAGTTTGCCATTAGTAGTTGCAGAACAATGTTATATGAAACTTTTAAAAGATGCAAGATGTCTAGTGCAAGATACTAAAATAGCTGCCAAAAGAGAAAAAGCATATTCAATGTTATTAACATTAATAGAAGATTATAATATAAGATTATTAGCAACTAAAGTATACTGGGACAATGCAAAAGATAGAGAAGAATTTAAGCGTTTCCATGAAAAATATAAAGATATAGAAAAATTGAAAGATATAGATTTTATCGAATATGTAAAGCAAAAAGAAATATTATTCATAAAAGAAGATATACAAAAGGTAAAAGGTGAAAAGACAGATTATAGCAGAATAGTAAAATACTATAAAAGAAAATTAGTCGATTATGGAGTAATGAAAGAAATTAGAAGTTATAAGACTAAAGATGGCAAATATATTAAAAGTAAAGTTAGCACAATAATTAACGAATATGCAACAGCATAAATAATTATTGCAAAAGTGAGGTAAAGAATGTATCAATTAGAATATTTAGATTTAGAGAAAAATGATAAATACGAAGATGTAATAAAAAGAGTAGTTGAACAATGTTTTAAAGAAGAAAACATGGAAGATTCAAAATTATACATAAGTATAACTTTAACAACACCTGATAATATTCATAAAATAAACAAAAAGTATAGGAATGTAGATAGGGCAACAGATGTCCTATCATTTCCTATTTTTGAAAAAGAAGAGATTGATGAGAAAATTAAAAATCATGATTTCGAACATGAAGATGTATTAGGAGACATAATAATATCAATAAAACAAGTTGAAGCACAAGCAAAAGAGTATGGCCACAGCTTTGAAAGGGAATTCGCTTATATGCTAGTACATGGATTTTATCACTTAATGGGTTATGACCATATTCAAGAAGAGGACAAGGCTGTAATGAGAGCAAAAGAAGAAAAAGTCCTAGAAAAATTAGAAATTAGAAGGGATGAAATGAATGAGGGATAAAAAGACCATTGTTTTATTGGTGATTTTAGCGATACTAGTAGTAATAGCAGGAGGAGTTTTAATATATAAAGTAAAAAATTCAAAGAAAGCTGAACCAACAGTTGAAGTAAATGAACCAGTAGACGTAGCCGAGAATAGTACACTAGTTGTCAGCAAACAAAATCAAATAAAGATATTTAATGGAACAGATAGACCAATAGCTGTTATGATTGACAATCACTCAGGAGCATGGCCACAAGCTAATTTAAATAAAGCGTATTTGGTATATGAAATAGTGGTTGAAGGGGGAGAAACAAGATTAATGGCATTGTTTAAAGGTCAAAATTTAGATAAGATTGGACCAGTTAGAAGTTCAAGACATTACTTTTTAGATTATGCATTAGAAAATGATGCAATTTATGTACATCATGGTTGGAGTCCACAAGCTCAAAGTGATATCTCTACATTAGGTGTAAATAATATTAATGGTATTCAGGAAAGTTCTGCTAGTTTTTGGAGAATAAAAGACAAATCAGCCCCTCACAATTTATTTACTTCAACTGATAGTATACTTAAAATAGCAGAAAGAAAGGGATATTCAAAAACATCTGATAAAAAAAGTGTGTTAAATTATGTAGCCAACGAAGTAGAAATGCCAGCAACAGCAGTAAACGCAACAAGTGTAACAATACCACATTCAAAGCTTCAAACAGTAAAATATGAATATGATGTGCAAAATAAAACTTATAAAAGATATGCACGAAATAAACTTCAAACAGATTATATTACAGGAGAAACAATAACAACTAAAAATATAATTATTACTATGTGTGATAATTATACTTTAAATGATAGTGAAAATAAAGGAAGACAAGGCCTAAAAAATATAGGGACTTTTAAAGGATATTATATAACTGAGGGCAAAGCAATAGAAATACAATGTACCAAAAATGATAGAGATGAGCAAACAGTATATAAAGATTTAAATGGCAAAGAAATTGAAGTGAATGATGGAAATACTTTTATAAATATTTGTCCAACAGATGCGAAATTGGTAATTGAATAAATAAAAAAATTATAATAAAAAAGTTTAAAATTCCTGAAAGTGTGATATAATAGTACCGACGGAAAGAGAAAGGAAGTTGATTATTATGAATACAAATAAAAAAGTAGTATTAGTAGGAACAGGATTTGTAGGAATGAGCATGGCATATGCTATGATGAACCAAGGAGGCGTAGATGAACTAGTATTAATAGATGTGCTAAAAGATAAAGCCAAAGGAGAGGAAATGGATTTATCACATGGTTTACCATATGCACCTCAAAAAATGAATATAAAAGCAGGAGATTATTCAGAATGCAAAGATGCAAATGTTGTAGTAATAACAGCAGGCTTGCCACAAAAACCAGGGCAATCAAGACTTGAGTTAGCAGTATCAAATACAAAGATCGTAAAAGAAATAACCGAACAAGTAATGGCAAGTGGATTTAATGGAGTATTTATAATAGCAAGTAATCCAGTAGATTTAATGTCATATGTTGTTGCACAAGTCTCAGGATTACCAAAATCAAGAGTAATTGGATCAGGAACAGTATTAGATACTGCAAGATTAAGATATCTAATAGCTGAATATTTGGATGTTTCAAGTAAAAATGTACATGCATATATATTAGGAGAGCACGGAGACTCATCATTAGTACCATGGGAATACTGCTATGTTGGATGTAAAAGCATAATGGATATAATGAAAGATAATAACCATCCGATGGAAGATTTAAAGAAAATTCATGATGAGGTTTGGAAAGCAGCTTATGAAATTATTGAAAAGAAAAGAGCAACATATTATGGGATTGGTATGGCTTTAAATAGACTTGTAAAAGCTGTTTTAAATGATGAAAATGCAATACTAACAGTATCAACATACCAAAATGGAGAATATAACCAAGAAGGTTTGTATATAGGAGTTCCTGCAATTATTAATAAAAATGGAGTAAAAGAAATTTTACAGTTAAAGTTAAATGATGAAGATCAAGCTAAATTTGACCATAGTTGTAATATCATTAAAGAAAATATAAAAAATGAAATTAATTTATTATTAAATGAATAAAATAAAATGAAGAACTTAATAAGAACAAAGATTCTTATTAAGTTCTTTAATGTTATAATATAAAAATGTATATTAAAATAGTTGAAAAATGTATGGTTATAGCTTGTTTTTTTTATAAAAACGGTATATAATAAGCACATTAAAAAGTAAGAACGAGGAGGGTCAATATGAAAGTAAGTAAAGAAGAGATATTGCATATAGCAAATTTAGCACAATTAGAGCTAAAAGAAGAAGAGATAGAAAAATATATGTTGCATCTACAAGATATATTGAATTTTGCCAATATAGTAAACAATGCACCTGTTGATAACCTAGACATAACAATCGGGGCAAATGAGGCAAAAAATGTATTTAGAAAAGATGAAGTAAAGAGATTTGAGGATGTAGATAGTTTATTAGCAAATGCACCAACACAAGAAATGCATATGTTTAAACTACCAAAGGTGTTAAACTAATCAAGAGATAGGAGGAAGAACATGGATATTACAGAATTAACAGTACATGAGTTACAAGAAAAAATCAAAAGCAAAGAATTAACAATAACAGAAATAACAAAAGCTTATGTAGATAGAATAAAAGAAAAAGAACCAGAAGTACAAGCATTTATAACAGAGCTAACAGAAGCAGGTATGAAGCAAGCAGAAGAGATCCAAGCTAAAATAGATAAAGGAGAAGAAGTTGGAAAATTAGCTGGAATACCAATAGGAATAAAAGATATAATTTGCACAAAAGGAGTAAAAACAACATGTGCATCAAAAATGTTAGAAAACTTTGTAGCACCATATGATGCAACAGTAATGAACAAAATAAATGCGGAAGAAATGATAGATTTAGGAAAGCTAAATATGGATGAATTCGCAATGGGAGGCTCAACAGAATATTCATATTTTAAGAAAACAAGAAATCCATGGGATTTATCAAGAGTACCAGGTGGTTCTTCTGGTGGTTCAGCTGCTGCAGTAGCTGCAAATATGGTACCATGGGCTTTAGGAACAGATACAGGTGGAAGTATTCGTCAACCAGCATCATTTTGTGGAGTTGTAGGGTTAAAACCAACATATGGACTAGTTTCAAGATATGGTGTAGTAGCATTTGCGTCATCACTTGACCAAGTTGGAGTATTTACAAAAGATGTACAAGATTGTGCAGAATTATTAAATGTAATTGCAGGACATGATGAAATGGACACAACATCAGTAGATGTAGGAGAAAAAGATTATACAAAAGCATTACAAAAAGATGTTAAAGGATTGAAAATAGGAGTTCCAAAAGAATTCTATGGAGAAGGAATAAATCCAGAAGTTAAAGCATCATTAGAAAAAGCAATAGAAGAATACAAGAAAATGGGAGCAGAAGTAGAAGAATTTTCATTAGATATTGCAAACTATGCCTTAGCAACTTATTATATAATTGCATGTGCAGAAGCAAGTTCAAATTTAGGAAGATATGATGGAATAAGATACACATATAGATCACCAGAAGCAAAAACTTTAAAAGAAATCTATAAAAAATCAAGAAGTGAAGCTTTTGGAGCAGAAGTAAAAAGAAGAATTATACTTGGAACTTATGTATTATCTTCAGGATATTATGATGCATATTACAAAAAAGCTCAACAAGTTCGTACACTTGTAATGAATGAATTTAATAAAGCATTTGAAAAATATGATGTTATAGTAACACCAGTATCTCCAACAACAGCGTTTAAACTAGGAGAAAGATCAACAAACCCAATGGAAATGTATTTGGCAGATATTTGCACAGTTTCTGTAAATATTGCAGGACTTCCAGGAATATCAGTACCATGTGGAGTAGATAGTCAAGGACTTCCAATTGGTATGCAAATTATAGGAAATAAATTTAGTGAAGAAACAATTATAAAAGCAGCATATACATATGAACAAGCAACGAACTTCCGTGAGAAATATAAACCAACATTTAAAGGAGGTGCACAATAATGGCAAGAGAAGACTATGAAGTAGTAATGGGCTTAGAAGTACACGCCGAACTATCAACAAACACAAAAATATTCTGTAGTTGTCCAACAAAATTCGGGGCAGAACCAAACACACAAGTATGTCCAATATGTATGGCAATGCCAGGAACATTACCAAAATTAAATGAAAAAGTAGTAGAATATGCAGTAAGAGCAGGATTAGCAACAAATTGCGAAATATCAAGAAACAGTAAAAATGATAGAAAAAATTATTTTTATCCAGATTTACCTAAAGCATATCAAATATCACAATTTGACAAGCCACTATGTGAACATGGATATATAGAAATTGAAACAAGTAAAGGAAGAAAGAAAATAGGGATAACACGTATTCACATAGAAGAAGATGCAGGAAAATTAAATCATGATGAAATTGGTGGAGGAGCATTAGTAGACTTAAACAGAGCAGGTGTACCTTTAATAGAAATAGTATCAGAACCAGATTTTCGTTCAATAGAAGAAGTAGATGCATATTTGAAAAAGTTAAAATCAATACTTGAATATATTGAAGTATCTGATTGTAAAATGCAAGAAGGTTCATTTAGAGCCGATGTTAACACATCAATTCGTCCAGTAGGTTCAGAAAAATTTGGAACACGTACAGAAATGAAAAATATGAACTCATTTAGAAGCATTACAAGAGCACTTGAATATGAGATAGATAGACAAGTTGATGTTATAGACAATGGTGGAGAAGTTGAACAAGAAACATTAAGATGGGATGAAGTATCTGGAAAAACATTTTCAATGAGAGATAAAGAAGATGCACAAGATTATAGATATTTCCCAGAACCAGATTTAGTAGCAATAAAACTATCAGAAGAATATATAGAAAATATTAAAAATAGTTTGCCAGAAATGCCAGAAAGCAGAAAACAAAGATATTTAACAGAATATAAATTATCTGAAAAAGATGCAGGAATAATAACATCATCAAAATATTTGTCAGATTTATTTGAAAAAGCATCTGAAATTTGTGGAAATTATAAAGCAGTAAACAATTGGATAATATCAGATATTTCCAGAATTTTAAATGAAACCGAAATGGACCCAATCGAAATACCATTTGATGCTAATCAACTAGCTAAACTAGTTGAATTAATAGACAAAGGAACAATCAGTTCAAGTATAGGTAAAAAAGTATTGGTAGAATTATTTGAAAATCCAAGAGATCCAGAAGATATCATTAAAGAAAAAGGATGGATTCAAATTTCCGATGAAGGGGCAATTAAAGAAGTTGTAACAAAGATAATTGAAGCAAATCCACAATCAGTTGCTGATTATAAAGCTGGAAAAGAAAGAGCTTTAGGATTTTTAGTTGGACAGGCAATGAAAGAAACTAAAGGCAAAGCAAATCCGCAAATGCTTAATAAAATGTTTACAGAAGAACTAAAAAAATAATTTTCATATATGATTTTGGCGTTTTCATATAAAAAAATTGCATTTTATGTAAAGATGTGGTATAATAAATGGTGAAAAAACAACTAAGGAGGAAATTAAAATGGCAGAGTTTTCGGCAGCATGGAGAGAGGATAAATCAAAGAAGAGGACTTATCCTAATGGACAGGTTGAAAGAGTGGTATTGGAGAACATCTTGTGCGGTGCCAAAATTGTGCGCCGGTATAACGAGGTTGGAACCCTGATATTTACTAACGAAAAATACAGCCAGACCTATATTGGCGAGAAATATCGTTAACATAGTTGAAATTCGAAATTTGGAGAGCTGAATGGCTCTCCTCTTTTTTTACTCCAAATACTTGATTTTAAGCATAAAATAAAGTATAATTTATGGGAAACTTTAAGAGAGAAAGGAAAGACGTATAATGAAAGCAATAGAAATAAGAAATAAATATTTGAATTTTTTTAAAGAACATGGACATACAGTAATACCATCAGCACCATTAATACCAGAAAATGATCCATCAGTACTATTTACAACAGCAGGAATGCAACCATTAGTACCATATTTGTTAGGAGAACCACATCCTGCAGGAAAGAGACTTACAGATTATCAAAAATGTGTAAGAACAAATGACATAGATGAAGTTGGAGATAATCGTCATTTAACATATTTTGAAATGTTAGGAAATTGGTCATTAGGAGATTATTTTAAAGAAGAATCAATCCAAATGAGTTATGATTTTTTAACAAAAGAATTAGGAATCCCAGCAGAAAAATTATCTGTAACATGTTTTGCGGGAGATGAAGACTGTGCAAGAGATGAAGTTACTGCATCATGTTGGAAAAAAGCAGGAATTCCAGAAGAAAGAATATATTATTTTGGAAAAGATGATAACTGGTGGATAGCAGGAGAAACAGGACCTTGTGGACCAGATACAGAAATGTTCTATGATACAGGAAAGCCAAAGTGTTCAGAAGAATGTAATCCATCATGTGGATGTGGAAAATATGTTGAAATTTGGAACAATGTATTTATGGAATTCTATAAAGATGAAAATGGAAAATATTCAAAATTAAAACAACACAATGTAGATACAGGATTAGGACTTGAAAGAATGGCAATGTTATTACAAGGAAAAGAAACACCATTTGAAACTGAATTATTTACACCAATAATGGATAAACTAGTAGAACTAGAAAAAGTAGATAATATAGCAAGTAGAAGAATTGTAGCAGAACATTTACGTTCAAGTATGATGATTATATGTGATGGTGGAAGACCAAGTAATGTAGACAGAGGATATATATTAAGAAGATTAATTCGTAGAATGGTTAGACATATGAATAAATTACAAATATCATTAGATGAATTAGTAACATTAATAGACTTAAATGTGGAAAACTTAAAAGAAATGTATCCTTCACTTGAAATAAATAAAGAAACAATAAAAACAGTAATAATAGAAGAAAAAGATAAATTTGTAAAAACACTAGTAAAAGGTGAAAAAGAATTTGAAAAAGAAGTTGGACAAGTAAAAGCACAAGGTGAAAATATAGTGCCTGGAAAAGTTGTATTTAGATTATATGATACATATGGATTTCCACCAGAAGTAACAGAAGAATTAGCTGCTGAAAGCGGAATGAGCATTGACAAAAAAGAATTTGAAAAATTATTTAAAGAACATCAAGAAAAATCTAGAGCAGGCTCAGAACAAAAATTCAAAGGTGGATTAGCATCAACAGGAGAAATTGAAACTAAATACCATACAGCAACACATCTTTTAAATGCTGCGTTAAAACAAGTACTTGGTTCACATGTACATCAAAGAGGAAGTAACATTACAGCAGAAAGAATGAGATTTGACTTTTCGCATCCTACAAAAATGACAGATGAAGAGAAAAAGGCAACAGAAGATTTAGTAAATGAATGGATAAAAGAGGCAATACCAGTAGAGCATTTAGAAATGAAAAAAGATGATGCAATAAAAATGGGAGCAGAAGCAATGTTTATAGAAAAATATGGAGATATAGTTTCTGTTTATAAAATAGGAGACAAGTCAATTGAATTATGTGGAGGACCTCATGTACATAATACATCTGAATTAGGTCATTTTAAAATAAAGAAAGAGGAATCTAGTTCATCAGGAGTTAGAAGAATAAAAGCTATATTAGATTAATAAAGGAGAAAAACTATGGATGAAAATTGTATATTTTGTAAAATTATAAGAGGAGAAATTCCATCAAGTAAAGTGTATGAAGATGAAGATGTACTTGCATTTAATGATATAAATCCAGCAGCACCAATACATGTGTTAGTTATACCCAAAAAACATATAGTTTCATTAGCTGATATGGAAGAGGTAGATCAAAAAATAATTAGCAAAATTTATAAGGTAATTAATGAAATTGCAGAAAAGCAAGGATTTAAAGAAAAAGGATATAGAGTAATAGTAAACTGTGGAAAAGATGGAGGACAAGAAGTAGGACATTTGCATTTTCATTTATTAGCAGGAAAACAATTAGGCGAAAAAATAGTCTAAAAAGCTACCATTTTATTATAACATATGTTATAATAAATATATAAGGAAAAAAGTGGAGGTGTTTGCTAATGAATAAAAAATATAGTAATTTTTTAACAATACTTTTAGTAGTAATAATAATAGCAATATTAGTAATTATAGGTGTTTTAGGTTATAAATACTATAAAACATATGTGACAAAGAATAGTTCGCAAGACTTTGTTGATAATTTTGTGGATAGTTCAACAGATGGTCAAAAAAATAATAAGAACAATGATAGTACAAATGATATTCAATATGATGGAATTGATGAAGGAGAAAAAACAGAAACAGATACATCAACTGGAAAGAAAAAACAATATAACGGTTTTGATGTAGCTGGGACTATAGAAATTCCAGCAACTGGATTAAAATGTCCAATATTGGAACAATATACATATTCTCCAAAAGCACTAGAAACATCAGTAGTTGTATTATATGGAGTAGGTTTAAATCAACCTGGAAATACTACAATTGCAGGACATAACTATAGAAATGGATTGTTTTTCTCTAATAACAAGAAATTGAATATTGGAGATAAAATATATATTACTGATTCATCAGGAAGAAGAGTTGCATATACAATTTATAATAAATATGAAGCTGATGAAAATGAATCAGACTACATAACAAGAGACACACAAGGAGTAACTGAAATATCACTAACAACATGTACAGATGATAGTAAAGCAAGAATAATAATATTAGCAAAAGCAGATATATAGGAAATCAAAGAGGACATGTTTATAAAAACATACCCTCTTTTTATTATATTATTAAGAAAGGATTGCTAGAAAAATGGATAAGAAACAAGCAGAAAAAAGAATAAAAGAATTAAGAAAAACAGTAGAATATCATGCGAAAAAATACTATGATGAAGATAAACCTGAGATAACAGATTTTGAATATGATATGATGATGTTGGAATTAAGAACACTTGAAAGTCAATATCCAGAACTTATTACAAAAACATCTTTAACTCAAAGAGTAGGTGGAACAGTAAAAGAAGGATTTCAAAAAGTAGAACATGAAGTTCCATTACAGAGTTTACAAGATGTTTTTAATTTTGAAGAAATAGAGGCATTTGATGAAAGAGTAAAAAAACAAGCAGAAGAAAATGAAATACAAAATTCTAAATATGTTGTTGAAACAAAAATTGATGGACTATCAGCAGCACTAGAATATGTTGATGGAAAGTTTGTAAGAGGAGCAACAAGAGGAAATGGTTTGGTTGGAGAGGATGTAACTGAAAATTTAAAAACAGTAAAAACAATACCACAGGAATTATCAGAAAAAATTAATATAACTGTAAGAGGAGAAGTCTTTATTTCTAAAAAAGATTTTGAGAAGATGAATCAAGAAAGAGAAGAAAATGAAGAAGAATTATTTGCAAATGCACGTAATGCAGCAGCTGGATCATTAAGACAATTAGACAGTAATATAACCAAAAAAAGACCATTAGATATATACATTTTTAATGTGCAAAAAATTGAAGGCAAAGAATTTAATTCTCATTTTGAAGAACTTGAATATTTGAGCAAATTGGGCTTTAATGTAAATCCTGTTAGAATTTATTGTGATAATATTGAAGAAGTTAAAAAAGCAATAAATAAAATAGGAGAAGATAGAGAAAGTTTAACATTTGGAATTGATGGAGCAGTAGTAAAAGTAGATGATTTAAAATTAAGAGAAATAATGGGAACAACAAGCAAAGTTCCTAAATGGGCAATAGCATATAAATATCCACCAGAAAGAAAAGAAACAATCTTAAAAGACATTGTTTGCCAAGTTGGTAGAACAGGGGTTATAACACCTATGGCAATATTAGAACCAGTAAAGGTTGCAGGTTCAACAATATCAAAAACAACACTTCATAATGAAGATTTTATAAAAGAAAAAGGATTAAAAATAGGAGATACTGTAATAATTCAAAAAGCAGGAGATGTTATACCAGAGATTGTTGAAGCAGTTATTTCTAAAAGAACTGGCAAGGAAAAAGATTTTGAAATGCCAAGAGTATGCCCAGTATGTGGTGCAGAAGCGGTTAGAGAAGAAGGAGAAGCAGCAGTAAGGTGTACTGGAATTGAATGTCCTGCAAAACTTTATAGAAACTTAGTTCATTTTGTATCAAGAGAAGCAATGAATATAGATGGACTAGGAGAAAGTATTATAGGAATATTACTAGAGAAAAAAATGATTGCAAATATTGCAGACATATATGATTTGAAATTTGAAGATATAGCATCATTAAAGAAAAATGGAAAGAAATTTGCACAAAATTTAATTGATAGCATAAATGCAAGTAAGCAGAATGATTTATATAGATTAATAACAGCATTAGGAATTAGACATGTAGGAACAAAAGCAGCTAAAATTTTAGCAAAAAGATATGAGAATATGGATAATTTATTAGAGGCAACAATAGAAAGTTTGAATCAGGTAGAGGAAATTGGACCAATTGTGGCGAATAGTATAAGAGAATTTTTTGAACAAGAGCAAACTAAGGACTTATTAAAGAGATTAAAAGAAGCTGGAATAAATATGAGTAGACTAAAGGAAGATGATGGAGACGATAGATTCTCTGGAAAAACTTTTGTTCTAACAGGAACACTTGAAAAATACTCAAGAGAAGAAGCATCAAATTTAATAGAAAAATTTGGAGGAAAAACATCAAGTTCAGTTTCTAAAAAAACAAGTTATTTATTAGCAGGTGAAGATGCAGGAAGTAAACTTACAAAAGCTCAAAGTCTAGGAGTTCAAATCATTAGTGAAGAAGAATTTAACAAAATGTGCAGTGGAACATAAAAAATGTTTCAGAAAGGAGAATCATGGAAAATTATACTTTTGAAGATATGTGGTTGGATTTAAAAAATGGATATCAAATATATTACACATATGTACGAAATAGATATGTTTTATTTAAAACAGCCAAAAATTGTTATACTCAAAAATTAATATCAGATAATCCTAAAAATCCACAACCAAGAATGACAATGCTTACTTTAAAAAGAGTTAAAGAAATTTTTCCACATATGGAAGATATTGAGTATAAGATTTCAGATGATATATTATAAAAATGGAAATATTAGATGGAAAAAAATTATCAAATGAGATAATAGAAGAACTAAAGGTAAGATGTGATGAATTAAAAGAAAAAGGAATAAAGCCAAAATTCGCAGTAATAATGGTTGGAAATGATAAGGCATCACAAATATATGTAAAAAATAAAAGAAAAGCATGTGAAAGAATCGGAATTGAATGTGTTGAATGTTTTTTAGATGAAAATATACAACAAAAGGAATTAATAGATAAAATCAAAGAGTTAAATTCAGATAATACAATTCATGGAATACTATTGCAGAGTCCAATTCCGAAACATTTAAATATTAATGAAGCATTTGAAACAATTTCTCCAAAGAAAGATGTTGATGGCTTTAATCCTACAAATGTGGGAAAACTGTGCTTAAATCAAAATACATTCGTATCTTGCACACCATTTGGAATTATAAAATTGCTAGATAAATACGGTATTGATTTAGCCGGAAAAAAGGTAACAATTATAGGAAGAAGTAATATTGTTGGAAAACCATTAATTCAATGCTTTTTAAATAAAAATGCTACAGTAACAATTTGTCATTCTAAGACAGATGATATAAAAGAACATACTAAAGATGCAGATATTGTTGTTGTTGCAATAGGAAAGCCTAAATTCTTAAAAGAAAATATGGTAAAGAAAAATTCAGTTATAATTGATGTTGGAATAAATAGAGATGACAACGGAAAAATAATAGGAGATGTAGATTTTGAAAATGTAAGCAAAAAATCAAGCTATATAACACCAGTTCCTGGGGGAGTTGGACCGATGACTATTGCAATGCTTATGAATAATGTAATTAAAGCAGCAGAAAATGTGTAGGAAAATAGATATAGGGGGCATATATAAAGATTATATATGTCTTTTTTATTGCATAAAAGAAAGGAGAAAAATGAGAATAGAAGAAATTTCAATAGATTCAAAAAAATATCCACAAAAGTTAAGAAATATTTATGATCCGCCTAAAAAATTATATGTTTTAGGAAATAAGGAATTATTAAATAAGTTTGGAATTGCAATTGTTGGCTCAAGACAAGCTACACAATATGGAAAAATGAACTCTTATAATGTTGCAAAAGAGTTGAGCAAAAATGGAGTAGTAATAATAAGTGGACTAGCAGTAGGGATTGACAGTTATTCACATTGGGGAGCGATAAAGGCTTTTGACATGAATTGGAATAGTGCTGGAACAGTTGCAGTATTAGGGAGTGGAATTGATAATATATACCCTAAAGAAAATATAGAATTAGCAAAAAATATAATAAAGTCAGGAGGATGTATAATTTCTGAATATTCAATAGGAACAAAACCAGAGAGATTACATTTTCCACAAAGAAATAGAATAATAAGTGGAATCTCAAATGGTGTATTAGTAGTAGAAGCAACTAAAAAAAGTGGGGCACTAATAACTGCTGATTTTGCAATTGAACAAGGAAAAGATGTATATGCAATTCCAGGTGATATAAATAGAAAAGAAAGTGAAGGATGTAATGAACTTATTAAAGATGGTGCTATTCTGGTGACGTCATATAAAGAAATATTAGAAAATTGTATTGAAAAATAAAAAGGAAATGTGTATACTAAAGATATTAAAAGTACATAAGAAAGCAAGTTTGAGCTTTAAGAAAGGAATGATAAAAAATGGAAAATAGAGGAATTGAAAGTTTAGTAGATTTGATAGAAAGAATTGAGATTAATGAAGAAAACAGAGAGCAAATTAAAGAAATAAAAAAATTCATGGAAGAAGAAAATTATGTGGAAGCAATAAAATTGCTAAAAAAGTTAAAAAGTGAAGAAAAAATCAAGTTAAAAGAAATAAAAGAACCAAAAGAAAAAGTATTTGAAGAAGAATTTATACCAGAGGATGAAGAATCAGAAGAAAATGAACAAATATATCCTAAAAGATTGTTAAATAAAAAGTTAGAAGAAAAATATATAGGTTTATTATTGGAAAATCCAAAGGCTATATCAATGTATTACATTTTACATGAAGACTGTTATTTTCAAAGTGAAGAAATGCTTAATATATATAAAAGTGTATTGTTTACAGAAGGACAAGCATATGCACCACAAATTGCTAAGAATGAATTTAATTTTGCAAAAGAAGGAACTGAAACATATAAAAGAAAAGTTGAGTTAAGAGAAGAAGCACAAAAGGAAAAATATGATTTTGAAAAGACATATGTTGAATTAAGAAAATTGTTTGAGATAAGAAAAAATTACTTATCAAATCCAATAAAGGAAATACAAGAAGAAATTATTAATATATTGGATTATGAGCTATATGATCAGATGACAATTCAAGAAGTTAAAGATGCAATAGTGCAAATAACAACAACAGAGAAATTTAAAAGAGCAGTTTTAAGTAGAAATATTACCAATTTTTTATTAGCAGGAGACAACTCTCTAACTACAGGTTTAGAACTTCCTTTCCCAATATTAAGTGAAGTTTTTAAGGGAATAAGAAAAGGAGAAACAATGGCATATGCAATGCCATCAAACTCTGGAAAAAGTAGATTTACAATCAATATTGCAACATATTTAGCATTTATACATCATAAAAAAGTACTAATAATTTCAAATGAAATGTCAGAGGATAAAATGAAATTGTGTTTAATTACGACTGTTTTGAATAATAAAGAAATCCAAAAACTGCATGGGCAAAAATTATCTAAAACAGAAGGAGAATTGCTTGAATTTAAATTTAGACCAGACAAAGGAGTATCTGCTAAAGTAGATGAAGAAGGTTTTGTTGTAAAAGAAGAAAATGAGACTCAGAAAGAATTTACTAAAAGACTTCTTGAAATATCAAGTGAATTTAGAAATACTATAAAAGTAACAGAATGGATTGATGAACAACTTAAAAATTCAATATATTTTGTAAATATAACAAATCATACAAATGATGAATTAGAAAAAGTTATTTTAAATTATTACTATAAAGAAAAGATAGAATACATGTTTTATGATACTTTAAAAACAGATACTGAAAATATAGGAAATGGAGAAGAATTAAAAAAGACTGCTACAATTTTATCAAATTTAGCTCAAAACTTAAATATTTTTATTGCTTCATCTTTGCAATTAACAGAGAGTAGTACATTACCTATAAACTTAAATATTAATGATTTGGCAGTAAGTAGAACAGTTAAAGAAGTTTTAGATACATTATGTTTGATAAAACAAATTCATAACGAAGATTTAAACAAATATGAATATTCCTTAGAAGAAGTAGATACTAAATTTTTTGATTTAAAGAAATACAAAGATCCTGATGTAAGATATTATGCATGTGTTGTAGATAAAAATAGAGCAGGAGCAAAACCTAAAGTAGTATTCAGATTAAATTTAGCTTATAACATGTGGGAAGAACTAGGATATTTGAGATTAAAATCATCAGAAGAAAATGAGTAAAAGGTTTTGAAAGAACCTTTGCTTATTTTTAAAATACTGTTATAGTTAGAATATAACACAGAAAAAAGATAAATAATATGAAAAAAGTATAAAAAATACATAAAAAATTATATAAAAATATTGACGCATATAAAAAATGGTGATAATATTTAGAGGAAATATATTTCAAAAATAAAGGAAGAGGTAAAATGAATAAACAATTTAAAAGCAAATCAGAATTATTTTATTATTTGATGCATGGGTACATGTATATGTTGGAAGATGTTCCAACAAAAAATGGCATTCAGAAAAGACTTAAGGATAATGAACTGGAGCAGAGCTTAAAAGAACAAATAAAAGAACAACTAAAGATAGATGGCTTAGAAGTAGAATTGAAACTTGGGCCTGCTTATAATAGAACGGAGAACCCTTGGATTCAGCTATTTACACCAGAAAATAGAAGCGGAGCTAAAGGAAGATATGTTGGGATTTCATTTGAAAGAGAAAAAAATGAAGTTAAATTATGGATTGGCTTCGGTAGGACGGCAAAGAAACAATCAGAGGTATTAGAACTTGCAAAAGACTATAGAATGAAATATTCTTTTATAGAAGCTGAATTGGATAAAGGTTTTAAATATAATGAAGATTGCTATGATGCTCTTATTATAGAGAAGGAGATTAATATAAAAGATTTTAGCGATGCAGAATTTGAAGAAGATTTAATATATATAACTAATTTATATAAAGAATTCGAAACCCAATATGGTACAGCAATTTTTAAGACTTTTAGTTCTAATGAAATTACTTATGAAGAAATAAATGAAAGAATGTTGCAAATAATTGAAGAAGTTGGAGAATTGGCAAGAGCGATAAAGGAATTAGGAAAAAAATAAACTCAAAAGATTGACAATAAATGTCAAAAGAATTATACTCTTCCTATAACAAAAAGAAAAAAGTTCTAAATAAGTGGTGTTATTTAGAACTTCAAATAAATACTTTGTAAGCATTTATGTTACAAGAATATTATAACACGAAATATAAAAAATTGCAAAGTATTTACATTAATTCTTTTTGTAACTTTTAATGAAAGGAGGAAAAGTTAACAAATGGATAAATATGTAGTAAACAAAAGAGCTCAAAATAAAAGTGGTTGTCACAAAATACATACTAGTACTTGTGCAAGAGCACCAGAAAAAGACAATCAAATTGATTTAGGAAAATGTATGTGTCCAATAGAAGCCAAAAGCAGAGCAAAAGAATATTTTGATGTTGTAAATGGATGTAAATATTGTTGCAATGAAATTTTTTTCAAAAAGAATTAGAAATAAAGAAATGAGGTAAAATATGAGATTAGAGGAAGTAGCTCAAGTTATAATTGGAGTTTTAAGCAAAAGAGAAAACGACAGCAATGGGGAAAATAGCTATGAGCTATTTTCCTTAAAAAATAAAGAAACATTAAGAACAAATAAAAATTTGAGTGATAAACTTGCACAAAAAGGAGACTTACTATTTCGTTTATTATCTCCAAATAAAATTATATATGTAGATGAAAATATAGAAGGAAAACTAATACCATCACAATTTTGTATAATAAGAGCAAATAGAGAAAAAATTAATCCTACAGTGTTAAAATGGTATTTAGAATCAGATAAAAGTAAGACAGATATGGAATCACTGATAACAGGTTCTATAATAAAATCAATGACAGTAGCTGAATTAAGAAAAATAGATATACCTAATATTGCTATCGAAAAACAATTGGAAATGGAACAATTAATTAAACTGTGTGAAAAAGAAAAAAACATTTTAGAAGAAATATTAAAAAAGAAGGAAAAGATATATAATTGGTACTTGGAAGAGATGGTAAAAAAAGGAGAAATTGCAAATGAACCAAAAACAAGTAAATAGTAAGTTAAATGAAATTGCAATGCAATTAAAATCAATAGATACAATAGGCCTAAATTATATGGAATATCTAGCTGCACTTATATATGCTATATATGGAATAGAACAAGAACCTAATAATTTTTTGATTGTAAAAGAATTGGTTTATACTGTACAAATTCTTGATGAACAATTATATAAAATTAGAAAAAACGAAAGGTCAGAAAAGTTATTTATAAATATAAGATTTAGAGAAGTAATAAAAAATGAAAACTATTTAATATTTAAAAATTGTGTTTTGCAAATGGAAGAACTAGTAAAAAATACGCAAGAATATGGTAAAAAACTAATAGCGGAAGCATTTGAAGATGTGATAACTAAAGCAGCAAAAAATAATGAAATATCGTTTCAAAATACAGAATATTATACTCCAAACGAAATAGTAAAAACAATGATAGATTTATTGTCAATAAGGAATAACTCATCTATATATAATCCAGCATGTGGAGTGGGAAATTTCATTGTAGAAAGTGCAAAATTAGGAAGTATATATGCATTTGGAGATGAAAGCAATATAAGTAATTACAACATATGTATGACAAATTTATGGTTACATAATATAAAAAATAAAAGGATAGACAATATAAAAATAGATAAGATGCCGAAAGTAGATTATGTAGTTGCTAATCCACCATTTGCTATAAATAATATGCAAAAAGGTGATAAGAAATTAAATAACATGCTTTATAAATATGGAGTTTTTGAGAATGCAAGTAGTTATTCTAAGTTTATAGTAATGATGTTAGAAAGTGTACAAGAAGGTGGAAAAATATCAGTTGTATTACCACATGGATTTTTATTTAAGAAAACAATAAGTGAATGTAATCTACGAAAATACTTAGTAGATAATGGCTATATAGAAGCAATAATATCATTACCTGAAAAAATGTTTAATGGAACTAAAATACCAGTTATAATTTTAGTTTTACAAAAAAAATATAGAGAAGAGGATATTATATATATAGATGCAAGTAAAGAATATATAAAAGGAAGAAAATTAAATAGTTTATCAGAAGAAAATCAGTCTAAGATTATAAAAACATATGAAAATAAAAGTGAAATTTCTAATTATTCTATAAAAGTGGGTGCAGAAATTATAAGAAAAAACGATTATAATTTGAATATTAAAAAATACCTGAAAAGCCTAAAAAAAGAAAAAAGTGTTAATATCAAGACCGAAAAACAAGAACTACAAAGACTTGAAGAGGAAAGAGTGGTAATAGAACGGAAAAATAGAGGAATTATTAAAGAAAGTATAAGATATAAATAATTTAAGGGGGAGTCTATTATGAAAAAAATTGAATCAGAAAATATATTATTAAGGAGATTCCAAACAGAGGATGCAGAAGAAGCATTTGAGAACTGGGCAGGAATAAAAGAGATAGCAGATTTATCAGATTATAGAGTTCACACAAGTGTAGAAGAAACAAAACAAATGATAGAAATTGGACTTGGAGATGGTAAAGGCGAAAGGTATACATTAGCAATTATATTTAAAGGAACTGAAGAAGTGGCAGGATTCATACGTATATATGACATTTCTAGTAAGAATAAAACATGTAAAATAGAGTTTGTAGTAGGAAAGAGTTGGGTAAATGCTGGAAAAGAAAAATTATATGCAGAAGCAATAAATGATATAGTGTCTCATTTATTTGAAAAAGGATTTGATGTTATCTCATATGAATGTTGTGATGGATCAGAATTATATAAAATAAATGAAAAAGTACTAGAGTATACTGATTTTGAAAAAGAAGCAATATTACATAACAGAATAGTTAATGAAAAAACAGGAGAAAAGAACAATAAAGTAATATATTCAATTATAAAAAAATAATTGTACAAAAGATATAGGAGGAGAAGAAATGAAAGGAAAATTTTCAGAATGGTTTATAGGATTGACATTTGCATTAGTTGAAAAATATAACAACATTTCTAATATATATTGCTCCAGATAATCGTAAAAAATATTAGGTATCATTAGAAGAACTCGGAACAAGGTAAAACAGTGTAAAATTTAAATGCAATATATTGATATAACACAAAAGTTCTAATACAACCTCTGTGTGAATACAATTAAACAAAAGTATTCATATGGGGGTTTCATAATGAAAAAAATAGTTTTACACAATACGTCAATGATAGAGAAAAAAGAAATAGAAGAACGCTCAATCAATTTGGCGCATTATATTATAGAGTCGAAAGATACGGTGAGAGGTGCAGCAAGAAAATTTGGTATAAGTAAGAGCACAGTACACAAAGATGTAACACTCAAGAACGGTTTAAAAAATAGATATGTTATTCCTGAAAGTATTGAAATTAAAAAGGTTTTCTTAGCAGAGAAGAATCCTGTTGTTAGATTAGGAATGATAATTAAATAAATAAGAAATTTTGTGCCTGTTCTTTTGAGTAGGCATAATTTATTACCTTGCAGTTTTATTTTGCTTAAAATAAAACGTAATGGCAAAGAAAATTAAATATTTAATAGAAAAGGCATTTGTAATTTTAAAATTACAGATGTCTTTTTTCTATGCAAGAGATAATGCCTCAAACTCTTAAAAAGTGATAGGCGTAATGAGCCGATGCTATAAAGTTCATTCGTATAAATGCTAACAGTCTATTAGTATGAAGTGCGTGAGTGAGATTTTAGAACACAGACTCACAATAAAAAAAGAGTATTCGGTGGCAAAACTTGGCTGTGGATTTATAATTGTAAAAAGTTGGGACAAGTATGAACAAAGATGCTTATTAGCATTAGCAATTATAGTAGAAATGATACTTACTAGACTACCTATGAAACGAGGCGAATGACCGACGGTTTCTGCTTATATAGGTGTAATAATTCAATTTTTTAAATAAGGGATTATTACGCCTAATTCACTTTAGCTCACTTCCTCTGGTTTCTACTTGGTAGTTGCTAAAGCGAGTGAGTCAAAAAAATTATTTTTTGGCTCAATTAAATAAAAATTTCAGTTAGCAAATTTTTATTTAAGAACCTAAAAAATACTTTAGTTTTTTTAGGTTTGGGGTGTGGGGTTGACCCTGCCACACTAACACTTTTTGAAGCAGTAAGCCAAAAAAAGTGTTGTAGTGTGTTTACAACACAATTGAAATTAGAGCAGGAAAATAAAATTTATTTGTGTTATTGAGCACGAGCAAGGAGGTTTTATATGAGTTATGCGATAATTAGAAATGCAAAATATAAAAGGGAAAATTTGAAGGCAGTATATCGCCATAATGAAAGAAAGAATAAAAATTATTCAAATAAAGATATAGATAAAACAAAATCATATTTAAATTATGCATTAAAAGAAACTGAATTTAATTATGAAAAACAATTTAATAAAATAAGGGAAAAATACGATTTGAAAGGTCAAATAAAAACAGTAAGTAATATTGTATGTGAATATGTAATAACATCGGATAATGATTTCTTTAAAAGAATAGGAGAAAAAGAGACAAAAAGATATTTTGAAACAGCATATAAATTTGTATGTGAATATAAAGATTTGGGTGAACAATATATTTTATCTGCAAAAGTGCATTATGATGAAAGATCTCCTCATATGCACTTACTTTTTTTGCCTGTAGTTCATACAACAGATAAAAAGGGCAATAATATAGATAAACTTGCTTGCAGTGAATTTTGGAAAGCTAAAGATAGTTATAGACAATTACAAAATGCTTTTTTTGAATATATGGTATCAAATGGATTTTATTTAAAAAGAGGATTACCAAAAGAAGAAACTAATAGAGAACATTATACAGTAAAGGAATATAAAAACATAACTAATTTTGAAAAAACAAAAGAGACCTTAAAAAGTATAAAGTTGGAATTACCAGAAGTTCCAGATTTAAAAGATATAAAAAAGGTTATGATAGGTAGAGATGAAAAGATTTTAAATGATATCATAAAACCTAAAGATAAACTTATTGAAGAATTGTATCAAGATAATGTAACATTACATAAAGAATTATCCAAACAAGCTAAAACTATTGAAGAAGCAGAAAAATATCAGAATGAAAGAGATAAAATAATTGCTGATAACGAAGAACTAAACAATACAGTTAAGATTTTAGAAAAAGAATACAAGAGAAAAAGTGATACTCTTGATATAAAATTCAATAATAAAAAAGATGAGCTTGAAAAAGAGTTTAAATATAAGACTTATGATATTGAAAATCAATATAAAAGCAAAATTCGTAAATTAGAAAAAGAGAATAGCTATTTGAATAAAATAATAAATAAATTCTGGGAAACTCTTGATAAATTTATACATTGGATTTGTAGAAAATTTGATATTGCTGAAGAAGATAATTTGATTAGAGATTTTCAAGAAGAAACAAATACTTTTATAGATTCAGAAAAGCAGATAAAGAATGAAGAAAGAGGAAAAGAATGGGATTTAGAAAGGTAGAAAATATGTTTATTGCATTTTTGGTACTGTTATGCTAAAATTTATTTAGCTATTTGTTGGAGGTACATAAAACAAAGGGGAGAAAGATAATGAAAGAGTTAATAAAAATTGTTCCAAAAAGATTATTTATATATTCTATAATTTTCAATACATTGTATTCAATAGCAGATTATGGTGAAGCATTTATTTTATCATATTTTGGAACAAGTCCTTTAACATTAGATAAGTTAATTAAATTGGCTATTTGCATTGTAATTACACATATAATTATGCTTATTTCAGGAAAAATAGCATCATACATAGATAATATTAATAATCAAAAAACTCAGACGAAAATACAAAAATATTATTTTAATAAATTACAATCTATGACAATGGAGCAAATTTCAAATACACATACAGGATATATACATAAACTAATAACAAATTTATCATTTTACTTTTTTGAAATGACATGGCAATTTGAAATAAGTGTTATTCCTTTAATTATTGGTGGAACTTCTATTTTGATTATGGTTTGTAAACAATCTATTATGACTGGTGTGATATGTATTTTTATATCAGCACTAGCTGTTTATTTAAAATATATAATGATAAAAAATAAACAAAAATTTCAAAAGAAAGTAAACGAAACAGAGTCAAAATATAATGCAACTTTTATTGACTTTATACAAAATATAATTGCTATAAGAAAATTAAATATATCTAAATTTTGCAATGATAAAATAACAGAAAATGCAGAAGAATATTTAAAAGTAACAAAAATAAATGAAAGAAAAAGGTCAAATGCAAATGGTATATTTACAGGTTTAATGGATGTTTTATATGTAGTAGTAATTATTAGTACAATTATCATGGTTTCAAATGGAGAAGATGGATTACCATATTTATTATTTTATTTATCAGCAATTGGAAAATTATATTCAAATTTGAACAGTCTAGTTAGGCTAATAGATATAACAGAAAGATATAAAACAGCAAAAAAACAATTAGATGAATATTTTAAAGATAATAAGAAAATAAGGTTACTAGATAGGTTTGAAAATATTAAATTGAAGAATGTTATATTTTCATATACAAAAGATTCAACCAAAATAAAAATACCAGAGTTTATATTAAACAAAGGGGATAAGATTAGTATTGAAGGAGAATCAGGACAAGGAAAGACAACAACAATGAATATACTAGCAGGTTTATATCCATTAGAAAAGGGAGAGTTATTAGTTGATAATCAATTAAAAAAAGATTGCCGAATGGATTTAGTATTTGTATCTCAAGAAGTTGAATTGTTTGATTTAAGCATAAGAGATAATTTATGTTTAGGAAAAGAGATTCCAGAAGAAAAAATAATGCAGTTACTTGATGAAGCAGGATTAATGAATTGGTATAAAGAATTGCCAAATGGACTTGAAACAATGGTTGGAGAAAAAGGAATAAAATTATCTGCAGGTCAAAAGCAAAGATTAAATTTAATTAGAGGAATATTAATAGATAAAGAATTGTATTTTTTTGATGAGCCAACATCAAATTTAGATATAGTGTCTGAAGAAAAAATGATAAGTATGATTAAAAAATATTTAAACAATAAGACTTATGTAATAATTACACACAGACCTAAAATTACAGAATTATGTAATAGGCATTATGTTTTTGAAAAACATATGATGAAAGAGTTTATCAAAGTATAAAAATATATAAGGAGAATAGAAGTGAAAAATAGTGAATTAAAAGTGAATTATTTAGATGAAAACACTTTTTGGCATATTACAAGCAAGTTAAATATAGAAAGTATTCAAAAAAATGGATTAGTGCCACGAGATGGGAAAAGAAATGGAAAAAGTACTAGTGCAGAGGACCCAGTACCTAGAGTATTCTTTAGTCAAGGACTAGAAGGAGTATTAGCACAAGCAAACAACTTAGCTTTTTTAATAAATGAATTTATAAAAAATATAGAAAAAACAGATGATGGAGATAATGGAAAAAATGTTAAAGAAAAAATGCAGGAGTTTCTAAATAATTCTGTAAACTATGAAATTGAAAAAAAAGAAAACTCAAATGGTGGTTTTATAGATATAGCAAATTTTATAAAAGAAGATATTTTTAAAAATGGGATAAACAAAAATTTGAATGAACATGATTTAAACAAAATCATATACAATATTACAAAAACTATATGGGAGAATGATGTTTGTTTGAAAGCAAATCTACAAGAAAATGTGGATTACAGTTGGAATGATACTAACTATTCTGCTACAGGAAACAAAAAAAGACCAATGACAAAAAAGAATATGCATGCATTTGAAGGACATACAATTACTTCTGACAAGATAGAGATGATTACAGATGAAAATGGAAAGCCAAGATCAACATGGGATGTATTTAAAGAAATGGCATTATTTTACAAAAGAGAACATCCAGATAAAAAATATTTACCAGTAGAGGAATGGCAATCTGGATATATGAATGAAAATGGCGAAATTGTTTATACAGGCGAAATTAATCATGAAAAAGATTATTTAAGTATGTTTATTGAAATAGAGAAAAATGAAAAGATAGAATTAAGAAATATTGCTAGGGGATTTGCTAAAGAAAAAGAAGTAGCATTAAAAAAAGAAGATGCTAAAGAAGTATTTGAACAGCTAGAAAAAGAAAATGAGCATGTACAAGAAAGTCCTAGTCTGTCAGAATAGGAGATGATTATATGACACAAGCTGAAAAAAAAGAATATCAAAAGGCATATGTAGAATTATATGAAATAATAAAAGTTCTACCAGAGGAAGAACAAAAGAAAATTCCTAAATTAGTTTTAAAAAACTTAAAAGATAATATGGATAAAGAATATAAATTTATATTGAATAAAGATAGTGATATATTAAATCAAAAGTATAGAATTGAAACAAAAGCTTTATTTGTAGAGTTATATGAAAAATATTTAGCACCAAAAGAAGATGGTGAATTTTGGAACGAATATGATAAAATTTGCAATAACATGATTGAGGAAGAAAAAAGAATAAAATATAATTCTGATAATATTTTCAAAAATAAAAAATTAGAAAAAGAAGAATTAACATTTAAAAAAGAAAATATAAGCCAATTACCTATTGAAATAAAAAAAGGAAATATTATTATAAAATTTTTTAGATTTATAAAAAACATATTCCATTTAAATTAAAATTTATAAGAAAGTAAGAATTATTTATAATAATTATCAAAAAAATAGTTAAAATAATGCATATTTTAACTATTTTTTAGTATCCAATCATAGACTTCTTTTTCAGAAATTTCTTCATGTTTTAGTTTTGTGATTTTTTCTTTAGCTTGTTTTTTCCAACTTTCAAAATCATTAGCAATTTTTTTGTTATCTTTATTTTTTCTAACTTTCATAAATTTTTGTTGATATATTTTTCTATACTCAGCATAAGCTGATTTTTCTTGCAATCTTTTATTATATGTAAGAATAGCACCTTGTTCTCTACAAGTTTTTCCGTTTTCTTTTGGATAATCACAATAAATTTCATCAAGTCTTGAATTAGGTATAAAATACATTCCACAATTTTGACACTTCTTAATAGGGTTATTATTTGTTTTTACTAATTCTTCTAATACTACATAACAGATACTAGATAAATCATTACTCTTATGTGTATCTATCATAGAAATAAGCATACTTTTATTTTTTAATTCATTTAATAAAGTGTGTTCGCTAGTATTTTGGAATTGTTCATATTTATTAGAAAAACTATCTCGTATAATATAATCATTTTTATTAAAAGTGTGTAATTTTCCCATTTGTTTAATTAAATATACTGCATATCTTTGTGCAGATGTATAATCTTTTAATTTTTCATCTTCTTTAATATTAAATATGTAATTTATTGCATCTTTCATTTCTTCTTGAACATATATTATTTTATGTTTTAAAGTGTTATAAATTTTTTGGGTTTCTTTTAAGTATGTTTCATCATTTCCATAATTATTTAATAGTGTAAATTTATAATCTTCTTCTAAATCTCTTAATATTTCAAAGCCATAAGCAAAGAAAAAGTCTTTATATGCAGATTCATAAGTGGATAAATCGGCATTTAAAAATCTAACTAAAAAAGTACCAAATTTCTCTACAAAAGGAAAATACAAGGTTGCAGGGTGCTTTAATCCATTATCTGTACCTTCATTTTCTTTCCAATATATTTTAAGTGTATGAGTATCATAATCTATATTAAAACTAGCTTTATAGTAATATAAAGGGGTAGAATAATATTCTTCTTTTTTTTCTTGATTAAACCAAATATAAAAATCTTCAAAAAATTTATTTTCTGGTAAATCCCTATTCATTTCAATATTTCCTCCAATCCACCTATAAACAATTTTAAAAAAAATAAATATTGTTATTGACATTCTAATTATATTATACTATAATACTGATATAAATACAATAGCTTTTGAAATAATTATTGTATAAAACTGTAGACAGAAAATTAACCATAGAGAATTGAGGTGATAAAAATAGCTAAAAATGAAGATATAATAAGATTTTTTTATGAAGAACATAAAAGACCAACTGACATAGCAGAAGAATTAAAAGTGAGTAAACCTTATATTACAAAAATTATTCAAAAAGATGAGAGATATATTAAAGAAAAGGAATATAGAAGTAATATAAGTAAGGAAAATCATAAAGTTTGTAAAAGAAACTATATAAATAAAAGGAGACAAACAGAAAAACAAGAGTATCAAGCAATGATAATACAAATTAACAAAGACAATGAGTATTTATCAACCAAAATACAAATATCGGATTTAGATTTTGCAAGATGGAATAGACAAATGTTTAGATATGATAAAAATAGTAGTGATCTAGTTTTAAGAAGAGGATTTACATTTGCTTGTGATGTACCAAAAAGAATTAGGAATGTTGTAAATGTGGGTAATATAAGAAATAAAAGAATATATGTATAAGATATGCTTTGAAGTTGTTCAAGGTATATTTTTTTGTCATATTTTTTTTGCTTTAATAATAGTATTGAAAAGAAAGTGGGTGAGAATTTTGAAAAAGGGTTTGAAGATTACGTTTATAAATCCTAATACTGAAGAACAAATAGTACAAGCTATGGCTGGCGTTCTTGCTTATAATTTAGCTGAAAATGATGATAGTGTTACATTTGATTATAAAACTTCAAATTCTTATCAAAATTTTCACAGTAATAAAGAGAAAATAGAGAAAATATATTGACTTTTGGTAATAAAAAAGGTTATAATGAATATAATAATAAAGATACATGATTAGTATCTTGTCCAAATCAAATGTTAGCCGCAACCCTATTTGCGGGGTACAAGTGTATAGGTGTGCAAATGTTACTCGCAACCCTACTTGCGACAAATAAATGCGTAGGTGGACAAATGTTAATAAAATCTACCTTTTCGGAGGTAGATTTTTTGTTAGAAATGAGGTAAAAATGAAAGTAGAAAATGGAAAATTTTATTTTATAAAAGATGAATTTTTTGATATATTTAAAGGTTATAAATTAATGGAAAATAAAGAAAATGGCAATAAAAGACCTTGCTATTTTTGTTTTAATGATCTGGAAAATGAAGAAATAATTTGGTTTGTTCCAATATCGAGTAAAGTGGAAAAGTATAAATCAATATATGAAAATAAGAAAAAAGTTAGAAAAAAAGTTTATAACTTTGTTTTCGGAAAAGTATTAGGAAAAGAAAAAGCATTTCTAATACAAAATATTTTTCCAACAACTGAAGAATACATAGAAAGTAAATACCAAAACAAAATGCAAGATGTAGAAATAACTGAAACTTTGAAACAAGAAATTATAGAAACTTCAATGAATGTTATAAAACTAGCCCAAAAAGGTATTAATATTCCATTTTATGATATAATTGAAATGAAAAAAATATTACAAAAGTAAATATATGTTGAAATGTACAGTAAAAAAACTAATGAAAAAAGAAGGTGAAATAAAAAAAGAAGGGATATAAAATGAAAACTTTAGAAGTAAAAGATATTATAAAATTATCAATAAATGAAATATGTGTTAATCCAGAAAATCCAAGACATGATGAAGTAATAATGGATTTGGGTGAAATTTTCATTATGCAACAACTGATAAAAACCAAGAAAGATTCTCAAGCAATGTATAAATTGATATATGATATATTTGAGAATAATTGGTTTCCACAATCAATTGTTACAGTTACATATAATGAAAAAAAAGGAAAATATGTAGCTTGGGATGGAAATCGTAGATTAACTGCATTGAAAATATTGCAAAATCCTAATATTTTGGATAGTTTGAATAACTTTACATATACTCAGAGAAACAAAATATATGATATGCATAAACAAATTAATGACAAATCTTTTTATGAAGTTTCATGCTATGTTGCCACTTCTTTTGAGGAATGTGCTGATTATATACGAGCAATACACACTACTGATACAGGAGCATTGCCTTGGAGCGATGTTGCTAAAAAAAGATTTGAGAATAAATTAGGAACAAAAAACATGTTTTCTCAATTAAAGGAGTACTGTAGTAAGCCATTTGAGAATATATCAGATCAATTTTCAGTTACTAAATTCGAAAAGATTGCAAATTCTAAAGTTGGAAAAGAATTTTTAAAAATAGATAACACTGGAAATATATTAACACATGCATCTTCTATAAAAGAATTAGAAGAAAAATTAGCTAAAATTATAAAGGATATTAATGACGGAACATTAAAAAATGAAAATATAAAAAATGCAACCGAAATGAAAAAATATTTATATGGTGAAAATGAGAAAAAAATTAGCATTGAAGAAAAAAATTTAATATCTCCAAGTTTAAATAAAAATGATAGCATTGAAAAATTAAAAGAGGTAAATAAAGAAGATAAGCAAGATGAAAAAAAAGAACAAGTTAGAGGTGAGCAAATTTCATTTATTAGTCCTAACCCATATGGTATAATAAAAAAGGAAAGTGATTCTATTTTTATTAGAATAAATATAAAAAAGTTAAAAGAAGATAATCCAAGGGCTATAGGAATCAAAGATTTATGCTATGAAATACAACAAATGTGTATAAATAATCATAATATAAAATATAGTATATCATTTGCTTTTTTATTGAGAGCTTTACTAGAACAGAGTGCTATATATTTTTTAATAAATAAAAATATGTGGGACAAACTAAAAGGAAGATATGATAATAAGGATTTAAAATTAGAGCAGATTATTAGAGAGATAGAAAAACGTAAGTCAAGTTTATTTGATAAAAATACATTAAGATGTTGGGAAACTTTTAATGACAATACTTCAACAAAAGATTATTTGGATATGATAGTGCATCATCCATATTTAATTAGAGCCAATATTGGTACAATAAATAATATATCTGATAATGGACTTTATGCAATTATCCAATTTTTTATAGATAATTAAAATATTAAAGAAAAAACTATTCTCAAAAAGAGAGTAGTTTTTTCTTGCTTTTTTGAAACTGATATGCTAAAATGTAACAGAACGAAAACGACGAAACAGAAAAAATAAAGAAGGTAGTGATGTTATGAAAATTGCAGCATATTGTAGGGTATCAACTGAAAAAGAAGCACAGATAGATTCATTAGAAAAGCAAATAGAATTTTTTAATGAATTTACAAAAAAGAACGGATATGAGTTGTACAAGCTATATGCAGATGAAGGAATATCAGGAAAACAAATAAAACACAGAAAACAATTCCAACAAATGATGATAGATGCCAAAGCAAAAAAATTCGATAAAGTAGTAGTAAAAGATGTAAGCCGTTTTGCAAGAAATACAGTAGACTTATTACAAAGTGTAAGAGAACTAAAATCATATGGAGTACAAGTAGATTTCTTAAATAATGGTGAAGTAATGGAAGGTGGCTCTGAATTTATATTAACAATTTTAGGAGCAATGGCACAGCAAGAAAGTGCTAATATGTCTAAAAGAGTCAAATTCGGAAAAGACATCACAGCAAAAAAAGGAAGAGTGCCTAACCTGGTATTTGGATATGACAAAATTCCAGATGAAAGATATACTTTAAAAATAAATGAAGAAGAAGCAAAAATTGTAAAAGAAATATTTGAAAGTTACGTATATAAAGGAATAGGTACAACAAAAATAGCATGGAATTTAAATGACAGAGGAATACGTACTAAAAAAACAAAATCAAAATGGGTGCAAACATCTATTGTAAGAATGCTTAAAAATCCAATATATACAGGAAGAGTAACAAATAAAAAATCAGAAGTAACAGACTTTATAACAGGAACAAGAAAAGAATTGCCAGAAGAAGAATGGATAGTTGTTGAAAGACCAGAAATGAGAATAATATCAGACGAACTATTTAACAGAGCACAAGAACTTTTAGAGCAAAGATCAAACGAATTTAAATTAAATAACAAAAGAGAAAAAACAGAATATGTATTTAGTACACTTATATATTGTAAACATTGTGGTTATTCATTTAGAAGAATAAAGAGAAAATATACTGCTGATGGACAAGAATATATAAGATGGGTATGTAGTGGAAGAAACTCAATGGGAGTAAATCATTGCCCTAATACAACTGTAATTGATGAAGAAGAACTTTTAAATGCAATAAAAATATATTTAAAAAGTATAATAAAAAATAAAAAAGATTTTATGAAAGCTGTTGAAAAAGAATTTGAAAAGATTACAAAATTAAGAGAAAACAATGAAAGAAGTGAAGAGAGTCTTTTAAAAGAAATCGAAAAAGTAACAGTTAAAAAACAAAAATATATGGAAATGTTTCAAAATGAAATAATCAATATACAAGAATTAAAGAAATATACAAATCCACTAAATGAAGATATTGCAAGACTTGAAAGAGAATTAAAACTAATTACATCAGAAATAAAAGAAAAAGATGTGCTAGAAAAAGAACTTAATAAAACAATAAAAACAGTAGATGATATATTAAATAATCAAACAATAACAAATGCAATGTTAAAAACAATTATAGATGTAATTGAAGTTGATTCAGATTCAAATGTAGAAGTAAGACTAAAACTATTAAATGAAATAGGAACAAATGAGCCAGTAATAACAAAATTTGAAGACATTTACCAAAGTGTCGAAGAAAAAGAAAATACAAAAAATAAAGAAAATTCTACCGCTCTGAAAAGTATCAACAGTACACAAAGACGTAACTGAAAGATTAGAAAAGATAAATCCAATGTTAGCTAAAGAAGTAAGAGAAATACTAGATGAAAATAAAGCAGAAAGACATATAAGAGGAGGAATGGCGACTAAAATGAAATATATGAAAAAATAACAAAAGTATTGCAATTTTATATAATAAATATTACAATATAATCACGGAGGAAAAAACATGAATGTATTAATAGAAGATGAAAGTAAGAAAAACAAAAGATTAAAAATATTTTACATAGGAATATTAGCAGTATGTGCAATTGCAATTATAGCGGCAGTAATAATCCAAATAGTAAAGGTTAACACATCAAGTGGAGATGTATCAAAACTGCCACAATTAACAGAAGATCAAAAGAGTCAGCATAAAGAAGAATTCTATAGCATATTTGAGAATAAAGTTAATTATTTAGAAAACAATAGTTATAAAATAAACAAAATAGAATCA
>ERZ827488.882-NODE-882-length-40337-cov-6.252396_pt1 | contig 40337 bp, 54 predicted proteins | sample MGYA00519771_ERZ827488 | MGnify/ENA primary metagenome ERZ827488 (study PRJEB31778, sample SAMEA3449323) | human gut metagenome | biome: human gut; feature: human-associated habitat; material: faeces | place: United Kingdom | collected 2010/2012 ... | reverse complement strand
CGCCGATTAAAGTGGCACGCGAGCTGGGTTCAGAACGTCGTGAGACAGTTCGGTCCCTATCCGTCGTGGGCGTAGGAAATTTGAGGAGAGTTGTTCCTAGTACGAGAGGACCGGAATGAACATACCTCTGGTGTATCTGTTGTCACGCCAGTGGCAGCGCAGAGTAGCTATGTATGGAATGGATAACCGCTGAAAGCATCTAAGCGGGAAGCCAACTTCAAGATGAGATTTCCCATTTTTTATAAAGTAAGATCCCAGAAAGACTATCTGGTTGATAGGCTAGAGGTGGAAGCATGGTGACATGTTGAGCTGACTAGTACTAATAGATCGAGGATTTAATCCTATTTATATTTAAAATTTGATTGAATACACATTATCATGTTTTCAGAGAATTATTTTCTCTATATAATTAAATTGGTAACGATAGCAAAGAGGATACACCTGTTCCCATCTCGAACACAGAAGTTAAGCTCTTTAACGCCGACGATAGTGTAAGCGAAAATAGGTAGTTGCCAATTTTTTTTTGCATTTTTTTCTCTCTTTATATTTTTATAAACTGTGTTATTTTATAATATAATGATATAATATTATTAGTTAGTATTATTGAGGTGAGCTATATGAGAACATTAAATTTATTTCTTTGGAAACTAAATGATATAGAAAAAATTCTAGATAAAATTAAAGAAAGTAGTTTTGACAGTATTCAAATAAGTCCACTTCAAATAGTATCTGATAATCAAATAATAAGTTGGTGGAATATCTATAATATTTGTGGCTACGAAATTGGAAATCCTCTTGGTAATACTACTGACTTAAAAGAGTTATGTGAGAAGGCAAATGAAAAGGGAATTAAGGTTTTTTCAGAAATAATTCCAATAAATGTATCAAACGTTGATTTGCCAATAGAAAATAAAATTTGTTATGAATTGCTTTGTATGAATAACTTAATTTGTATAAATCAAGTAGAAAAATATAAAATACTGCAATTACTAGATAAATTAGGAAAATGTGGACTTTCAGGTTTAATTTTAAATTACAGTCCATTGTTTTTAAAACAAGAGGATAAATTATTTTTAGAAGAGGTAATATCATTACTACAGATACATAAAATGGTGCCTTATAGCTATATCATGAATATTAATGAAGAAAAAAAACGTGAACTATTAAAATATGTTGTCCCAATTACTTCATATCAAGATGGAGAAAATCAATTAGGGGTAAAATATATTGAAAGTCATTACTCCTTTAATAATCTTAACTTTGGCTTTACTAGTATTGTACCCTCAAGTAGAATTTCAGAATTATATAATGAATTATGCGACGACTATGATGATACTGTTTATTACGCACGTCCTTATGATGATGAGTGGATGTCTAATACTGTAAAATTTGCAAACCAAAAAATAAAAAAATTACACTAAAAATTTATAAAATACTGTTTTATTGATAAAGATTTTGTTATACTAAATTAAGGTGATTAGAATGGAATATAAAATTACTACAAAAAATGAATTTGAAACAATTGAATTAGCGCAGAATTTTGAATCAGAGAAGTTTCCAAACATGATTTTATGTTTAGACGGAGAATTAGGCAGTGGAAAAACAATGTTTACAAAGGGAATTGCAAATGCTCTTGGAATTACCGAAAATATTACTTCACCAACTTTTACGATTATTAAAGAATATGAAGGAGAACTACCTCTTTACCATATGGATGTATATCGTTTGGATGGTAATACTGACGGTATAGGAATTGAAGAGTATTTTACTAAAGGTGGCGTTGTTGTAATTGAATGGGCAAGTACTATTAAAGATATTTTACCTGAGGAACGATTAGATATAAAATTTAAGGTTGTAGACGAAACAAAAAGATTAATTATATTAAATCCACATGGAAAAAAATACGAAGATTTATGTGAGGCAGTATTATGATTTCATTATTTATTGATACTTCTACAAAAAGATTAATTATTGGAATTTATCACAATAATAAACAAATTTATTATAACTGTGAAAATACAAGTAATGACTTATCTAGCAAAGTATTACCATGTTTAAAAAAAACATTAGAAAGTATAAAGTTAACTTGTCAGGATATTGATAATATTTACGTTGTAAATGGACCAGGATCATTCACTGGAATTAGAGTGGGAGTGACAATTGCTAAAACATTAGCTTGGAGCCTTAATAAAAAGATATTTCCTGTGTCAGAATTGATGCTTTTAGCTACAACAGATACGGAAAAAAATTATATTGTTCCTATGATTGATGCTAGAAGAGGTTATGTGTATGGTGCTATTTATGATAAGAATCAACAACCTATTTTAAAAGATTGCTATATAAAATTAGAAGAACTAAAAAATAAAGTAGATGATTTATGTTCTATTGATAATGCTTGTTTTGTTAGTTATGATGCTATAGATAATAGTATAATCCCTAATATTTCTGTGGAAAAATTATTCAAAAAAGAATTTAAAGATATTAATCCACATTCTTTAAATCCTAATTATTTGAAAAAAACAGAAGCTGAGGAAAAACTAAATCAATGATTGATGAATTAAAAAAAGAAGAAGAACCGTTAGTGTTTCAACTGTTAAAACAGTATTTTAATGCTCAATATAAAGAATTGAACCCATTTGAAAAAATTCTAATTTACAAAGATACAGAAGTGGCTGGACTAATTAGTTATAGTATTTTGTATGAAAGAGCAGAATTAAATTATATTTTAGTTTTACCAGATTATAGAAATAATTGTATAGCATCTCTATTAATGAAGACTATGTTATCTGATTTGATAAAAAATAAAGTAAAGAGTGTTACATTGGAAGTAAATGAAAACAATATACCAGCAATTCAATTATATAAAAAATATGGATTTCAAAAGATTTCTATTAGAAAAAAATATTATGGGAATGAAGACGCATTGTTACTTCAAAAAGAATTAAGGTGATAGTATGAAAGATATATATATATTAGCAATCGAATCTAGTTGTGATGAAACGAGTGTTGCAATTATAAAAAACGGCCATGATGAAATATCTTGCGTCGTCTTATCACAAATGGATATACACGCCTTATATGGTGGTGTAGTTCCAGAAATTGCTAGTAGAAACCATGTAGAAAACATTACTCTAGTAATAGAAGAATGTTTAAAAAAATCAGGATTGTCAATGGATGATATGGATGCAATTGCCGTAACTTATGGTCCTGGTTTAATAGGATCATTGTTGATTGGAGTAGAAGCAGCCAAAACACTTTCTTTTGTTTATAATAAACCATTAATTCCCGTCCATCATATTGCTGGTCATATTTATGCAAATAACTTAGAAAAATCAATGGAATTTCCATTAATGGCTTTAGTAATCAGTGGTGGTCATACAGAATTGGTTTACATGGAAAAAGATTACTCTTTTGAAAAAATTGGTGGAACACTAGATGATGCTGTAGGGGAAGCTTATGATAAAGTGGCTCGTGTTTTAGATTTACCATATCCAGGTGGTCCAAAAGTAGATAAGCTTGCTTTTGAAGGAAAAGATACCTATAATTTACCTTATCCATTGGATGATAATAGTTATAATTTTAGTTTTAGTGGATTAAAAAGTGCTGTTATTAATTTGAACCATAATGAGAATCAAAAAGGAAATAAAATAAAAAAAGAAGATTTAGCATGTTCTTTTCAAAATAGAGTTGTTAAAATATTAAGTAAAAAAACATTAAAGGCTATGAAAGAATATAATGTTAATAATTTAATTATTGCAGGAGGAGTTTCAGCCAACAAAGGAATTCGAGACGAATTTATAAAATTAGCAAATGAAAATCATTTTAATTTAACGATTCCAAATATTAAATATTGTACAGACAATGCTTCAATGATTGGAGCAGCAGCCTATTATGCATATCAATTAGGAAGAAGAGCTGATCTTTCATTAAATGCTAAAGCAAATGATTTATTGAAATAGATATTTAAAAAATATCTTTTTTTTAGGTATATATATGAAAATAGAAAACAATATTAAGATTAATTAACAGTTTTCATCGTAAATTTTTTTAATAATTGCTTTTGTATTGTAAAATTTGCTTGATTAGAAATTAGTCTTGAATGAATAATATTTGTTTCGTTTAATTGTTTTTCCAATATATCATATTGTTTTTTTCTTTTTAACTTTGAAATTGGTCCCTTTGTTGATGTAATAACAATTTGATTTTCTAATATTGTATAGTAAATAGTATTCTCTAAATTATTTTCATTGTAAATAATCATGCAGGTTGGATAAATTTTATTATTGAAATTTATTTTTAGAATGGAAATAAACTTCTTTTTATTGTAATAGTAATGAAATAATTCTTCTTCTGTTAATGGAATAATAATGCGTTCTTTTAATAGAAAATAAAGATAATTATTGAAAAATATTAAGTTGATAATCTCTTTTATTCTTAATATAAAATTTATAAGTGGAATAAAACAAACTAACAAGTGAATTACATTTTTCTTTTGTATTTTTTTATAACATTCAAATTTATATCCTTGATTGGTAATATTTATAAAAAAAATGTAATCGTTAATAATCTTCATAACTAAATTTAATAGTACACTTAATATATATATTTTTACTGCCAAAATTAACACTCCTTTTTCCCACAAAATAGGCGCGGGAATTTAAATTTATCATATTTTTTAACTCTTAGTCAATGAAAGTTTAAAAATATAATACATTATCAATTATATTTGATATTATGTTTACATTTTATCGTCTTTTATCATAAGCATATATTTTTAAGGTTCATATGATAAATATAGCTAGGAGGAATATAGGTGGAAAAAACAATTTTAAAAATTAAAAATTTAAAAAAAATATATCATACCAAGAAAAAAGAAATCTTAGCAGTGGAAAACTTTTCTTTTGAACTAAAAGAAGGAGAATTCGTATCAATTGTTGGACCAAGTGGATGTGGAAAATCAACAATTTTATCTATTTTATGTGGTCTTTTAGATAAATCCAGTGGAGAAATTGAACTAGTAAACAATACTACAATTGGTTATATGTTACAAGAAGATAGTTTGCTAGAATTTAGAACAATTTTAAAAAATTGTTTGTTAGGGTTAGAAATCAAAAAACAATTGACAGAGGAAAATAAAAAATATGTTTTAGATTTACTAGAAACTTATGGACTTAAAGATTTTGTTAACAGTTATCCTGAAAACTTAAGTGGTGGAATGAGACAGAGATGTGCTTTAATTAGAACATTGGCAACTAAACCAGATATCTTACTTTTAGATGAACCATTTTCAGCATTAGATTATCAAACTAGATTAGCAGTGTCAGATGATGTTTATAAAATATTAAAAAAAGAAAAAAAGAGTGCTATTATGGTAACCCATGATCTAGCAGAGGCAATTAGCATGTCTGATAGAATCATTGTATTGTCTGGTAGACCTAGTAAAATAAAAAAAATTTATGAAGTAAAGCTAACAAATAAAAGTAATCCAATAGAAAATCGAAAAGCAAAAGAGTTTTCTGAATACTATGATATGATATGGAAGGATATTGATTTTCATGTATAGTAGAGAACATAAACAATTTTTAAAAAAAATTAAAAGAGAAAAATTAATTGTTAGATCTATTCAGATTTTAATATTACTTTTATTTCTATTTTTATGGCAATTAGCAGCTAGTAAAGGTTGGATTAATTCATTTATCACATCGAGTCCTAAAGAGGTTATAAACACCTTAATAAAGCTTAGTAATGATAACCTTTTTGAACATATTTGGGTTACAATTTATGAAACATTTATTAGTTTTGGTCTTGGAACAATAATTGGTATTTTTATAGCAACAATTTTATGGTGGAATCATTATTTATTTAAAATTTTTGATCCTTATTTAACGATTTTAAATAGCTTACCTAAAGTTGCCCTAGGTCCTATTATTATCATTTGGTGTGGTTCTGGGATAAAATCTATAATTATTATGGCTTTGTTAATTTCTGTTATTATTACAATTATTAATATATCTGTTTGTTTTAACAGTGTTGATTCTAATAAGATAAAATTATTAAAATCATTTCAAGCTACTAAAAATCAATTATTTTTTAAACTAATCTTCCCAAGTTCTATTACGAGTATTGTAAGCAGTTTAAAAATCAATATTAGCATGTCGTTAATAGGACTATTACCCCCGGTGGGAGAAAAAATATTTTTTAATAAATGTTATAGTAGATATTGATTTCATTATCATTTACTATAACTTTGTCTATTAAGTGTTCAATGATTCTTCTTTGTTCATCAAAGTCCATATCAAACCAAGTTGCTTTTAAGTTCTTAATCATATTTAAAGATACTTTGTTATCTTTTTCTTTTTGCTCTGATTCAATCAATTTTTCTTCTATAGTTTCTTTCTCTTTTTCTAATTCATTTATTCTTTTATTAGTTTCTTCCACAGCTATACCACTTGCTATATTATTTAATAGATTATTTATTTGTTTTGTTATTTCTTCAAGTCTACCTCTATATTCATTTTTTACATTGACAGTTGCTATATTAAAAGTTTTCTTAAATAAATCTAAATCTAGACTCATTTTAAATAATTCTTCTAATACTGCATCCTCAACTTCAAATGTGTCCCATCTTTTATTATTACAATTTGGATCTTTAATATATCTTGGTTTACTTTTTTGTTGTGAATAACAATACATAATTAATCTTTTTCCCCATTTTTGATATCTATACTTGGCTCCACAATGCCCACAATATACTTTTCCAGATAGTAAATAATGTCTTTCATATTTCTCATGACTTCTTACTTTATTTACTCTTAATATTTCTTCATAAAGTTCATCAGATACTACTGCCTCATGTTTTCCATCATAGACTTCATCTTTATATGGAACTTTACCAGTATTAGTTATGGATAATATTCTAGTTTCAACTAATGATTCATCCATTCCAACTATATCTCCAATAGCATTAAAACTTTTACCACTAATATAAAGTGAAATCATTTTATGAAGTAATTCTACTTGTTCTGGAATTGGTATTAAAGTGCCTGTATTTCTATCATAACGATAAGGAAATGGTATTTTACCTCCGCCTCTCCAAAGACCTGCTTCAGCTCGTTTTTTAAGTCCTATACGAGTTCTTTCTAATATTGTTTCTCTTTCAAGTTGAGCAAATACTGATAATACACCAATCATTGCTTTACCAAATGGAGTTGATGTATCAAAGTTCTCCCTCATTGAAATAAAACTTACATCATATTTATTAAATACTTCTTCTATTAAATATAATGTATCTCTTTGACTTCTTGATATTCTATCTAACTTAAATACAAATACAGCATCTATTTTATGATTTTTACAATCTTCAATTAGTTTTTGAATCGCTGGTCTATTTAAATCTTTACCAGAATATCCACCATCAATATAATATTCAAACTCTGTATAGTCTTTACTTTTTGCATAACTTAACAAAAATTCTTTTTGGGCATCTATTGAATATCCTTCAAGTTGGCTGTCGGTAGAAACTCTTGCATATAATCCCGCTTTTATATTAACTCCTCCTTATAAAGCAAGATTATAAGATTCCAATTACATTTTACCACATAATTGGATTTTATTACATGATGATTTTTATATATGTGCATATTTTTTAACAATCTCATATATAACCACATCAGTAATCTTTATATCACTTGGATTAATTTTATTTCCATTTTTATCATAGTTATTCACAATTATCATAGGACACCTCTAATAATTTTTATGAAGTTTTAAAAACTATTATTCGTATTCCTTTAGCATTTCTACCAATTCCAAGTATTCAGGATCATCTTCACTAAAAGGATCTGCTTCACATCTTTTACCATTCCAAACCATAACTCCATCTTCATCATATCTTATATATGGACCTTTTCGTCCATCAATAACATCTTCAGGATTATTTGATAAATCTGTTACTTTAACATAAGTTACAATTTTATTATCTTTATCAGTATATGAATTTAAATATCCTTTTACAAAAATCTTATTGTTCTTATAAAAAAGATCCTTATAAATATTATAAAGATCTTCATACACATGAAAACTAATAAAACAATTAGATTTAATTTTAGCAAAAGTATTGCAAGTAAGTCCAAATGCTATATAGTTATTAAAATGCTTAATGTTGTTTATTTTACCTGATATTAAAACTTCGTTATAATTTATTTTTTCTATATCCATGTTAACACATCCTTTCTTTTATGATAATTAGAATACTAAATTATCTATTATATTATCTATTAAATTATTTTTTATATTATCTATTATGGTCTTAATTTATTCATATTGGGTATAAGAAAATATTCATATACCTATCTTATTTTTTTAATAGGGACTATATTAATAATTTAATATATCCCTCTTAAATTTTACTTATCGCTTATAAAAATTCTTCTTTGATAATCTACTGTCTTTGTTTTAATATAGTCTAGGCTTTTTAATTTACTAATAGTATTTGATATTGTGCTTTTTGAAAGATTTAATCGTTTACCAATATAATCATTGGTAGCAAAACAATAACCTTTATCATTACTTAATGCTTTTACTAATCCATATACCACTTTATCTGTTGAATTTAATTTCTTATCTTCAATAACGTTGTCATTAATTACGATACAACCCATATACTATTCCTTTTATTATTTTGTTTGGCATAGGCATTCTCCTTTCTTAAATAAAATTCCAATAAAAAAACTTGCATAAATTATACAAGCAAAAACGAGCTAAAGTAGAAGATATTTATAAGCCAATATTTTAAATCCCGCCTTGGTGGATTTCTGAATCTTATATTTCTATAAGATTTGAGATACTAATCTAAATCTCCGAACATTTAGTGTATCTCCATATCTACTTATCTAGCAGATATGTATTTCATACATTCCTCTTTTATATTCCTTATATATTAGTAGTTTTAGTTTTTCTAATATTTTTAGATTATTTCTAAATCCTACATTTGTTATTGGAATAAGATTTTGTATATCTCCTATATTGAAGTGGAATACTGTTCTATCAAATCCCCTGCAATATAGATATGAATATATTTCTTTTGCTTCTGGTTTAATATTTTTATTATTCCAGATATCATTTGGTGTTTTAAACTTATTCATACATTGTATTTCCTCCTCTCTAATTAAAATTAACATTTAATTTTTAGTTGTTAATTTTAGTTAACACACTTAATATATCATGCTAATTACGTCATTGTCAATACTTTTTATTAACATTTTTAATAAAAATGTTGATTTTAATTAACATTTATGGTATTATTAATGCAGGTGGTGAAGTTATATGCCTAAAAAAAATATAGGAGAAGAAATTGCTAAAGCTAGAGAAAATAAAGGTTTATCTCAAAGACAATTAGCAAATGCCATAGGTATAAGTAATGCCGAGATATCTAAAATAGAGTCAGGAGAAAGAGAAATACCTAATCCTAAACTATTTAGAAAGATAAGTAAAGTAATAGGTTTAAATTATAATGATATGATGGAAATGGTAGGTCTTGGTGGTAAATTAACACCTTTAAATCCTTTTATCAAAAAGCATTATGAAAACTTAAAAGGCGAAGAACTAGATTATGAATGGATGTTATTTAGATCTAGTGTTAAAAGAAATGATGATATGATTGAATCCTTAAATGAAGAACTTGCAAGTAATAAACTTTCTGAAGAAGAAAAAGATTCAGCACTAGAAACGATACAAGATTTAGAATATCAAAATGTTACTAATAAACTTATACTTGGAATACTTGATGAAAACAGACTTAAGGAGGCGAAGAAAAATGCAAAAAATAAAGATGTATTTAAATAAAGTTCAAATAATTGGTTTTATACTATCAACTATAATACTTATATTAATTCCTATTACTAAAAATTATAAGTTAGTATCAGTCGGTTGGTTTTTTATAGGATTAACAAGTTTTGGAAATGCATTGTTTACTAAAGAGTGGTCTATCATTGGTAGAACATGGAATGAAAAAGATGATAAAAATCCTGATAAACAATTAACAAAAAAATATAGTGATAAAGTATTTATAGCAGTAGGTATATTAGGAATAATATTATGTCCTATTGCATTATTTGAAACTATATTTTCACAAAACTATATAGCAATGATAATTGCTTATATAGTATCCGCAATAGTAATAGTTGTTCTATTTGTATTAACTGATAAAGAACATGATAAAGTTGAACAACTATTACCAAGTATAAAAAAATAGTTCTTTCGTTTAGATTGAACTATTTTTTTATTTAAAGAATACGTGGCACGTTTTGTTGCTTTAGCAATGAAAGTGGCGATAGTATTCTTTCTTTTTTATGAAGTCGTAAGACAAAATAAAAAAGAGCAACATTCACTTACGATAGTTTGTGATATGTTGCTTATCGGGTTTCAAAAGGGTGTCCCTTTGCACACTATTCCTAGTTGGTATTATGCCGACTTGGTAGTGTGTTACTATCTTGTCTTAAAGATAGTTTCCAACGCAATATCTTAATCTTCCGATTATTTATATTCTAACTATAAAGAACACAAATCCAATTGCACCAACAACCATAAATATGATTCCTACTAATGCAATTTTCTTTCTTCTATCTATTTCATTTTGTACTTCTTTTGTAGTATTCTTTATTGGATATTTTCTTCTATGTAATAAATAAAGAATAATTCCCTCCGAACTTTTACCACTTGTTGCTAGTAATCCCATTAATTTTGGATGTTTAATTCCTCTTGCTTTTGCATCTATAACAGTTATTTTATAAATTTGATATATTGTTGCAACTACTCCAATAAGATATATTGCTATAAATATTGCTAATAAAATATAATTCATAATTCCTCCTATAATTTTTTAATGATTTGATAAAACAAATAAGAAAAACTAATAATAGAAATAGTAAATACTATTACTATAATTGAGATACTTTCATTTGCTGTTATTCCTACTATTACAAATAAAATAATAACTAAAATATTTAATAAAATTGCATAAAGTAATTTCTTGTTACTTTTTACGACATCTGTACTATCCTTTAAATATTCCAAAACTTTATTATCGTAACTTAGTAAGTCATCTAACAAAATATTAAAGCATTTACTAATTTTAACTAAATCATCAATATCAGGATAGAATTTACCGTTTTCCCAATTAGATATTGTTTGTCTAGTAACATCTAGTTTTTCTGCAAGTTGTTCTTGTGAAAGTTTTGCATTTTTTCTCATTTCAATTATTTTTTTACCTAAATCCATAATCTTTCTCCTTTCACAAAAAACTATACATTTTTTATTATTATTTTACTATCAAATATATTTTACATTTTAAAAATTATAGTAATTATATAACTATTATACCACACAAAAACGGATTCCCATCCGTTCTGTATATCTTAATCTTCTGAACATTTTATTTTACTAATTTTTTAACTTTAGAAACATATTCTTTGGCATGATTTATGCTTAAATCACCATGATAATATCCACTTAGTATTTCTAACTCACTATTAACTAATTCATTATGAATTTTTTTTGCAGATTTTATCATAATTGATCTTTCCTTACTTCCAACAAATACTAATGACTTTGTTTTAATATTTTGCAAATTTTTTTTACAATAATTTGAATTTGATTTTAAAAATGTAATCATATTTCTCATTGATATTTTAGAACTATCATTATAATACTTATCAAATAGACTTTCCTTTATTTTTAAACTTTTAAACTGAAGTTTAGAAAACCATTTTTTAGATATAAGACTATAGGATATTTTAATTGATGGTGTAATAAGTTTATTAGTTACTTTCATTGGATATACTAACGCACTTTCTATTATTGCATATTCACATATATTATCTCTTTTTGAAAGTATATCTAATAATATTTGACCACCTAAAGAAAGCCCTCCAATTAATTTAACATTACCATCATAGTTATCATCTATATATTTTATTATTTCATCTGCATTATCTTCTATATTAGTAAAATCATTATCACTACCTGCATGACCATCTAGTATTGGCAATATAATATGATATTCATCCTTTAATAATTCTGCTACTTCTTCGTAATTCCACCAAGATAATCCTCCACCATGTAATAGTATAATTGTATCTTTATTAGTTTTACCATATTCTTTTACTACCATAATATCTACCTCATATAAAATTATACCATACTTTCCAGTAATTTTGACAGTTCGGAATTTTACTAAAAAAAGATGAGATTATTTCTCACCTTAATGTACGGGAATATCTTAATCTTACGATTATTTATTATCACTAATCATTCTTTTCTTGAATACAATAATTGATAATAATAAAACTGTTATAAAATAAATTAAAAATACTATTATATGAATAAGTGCTAAATTACTAAAATCATTATGTAATGTTCCTTGAATTATATTTAGACATACTTCAAATGGTAATGCTTTACATATAGCTTCAAATACCCCACCCATTACTTCTTTAGGGAAATACATACCACTAGTAAAACATACTAATTGAACAATAATACTTCCTAAACCTCCAGTTCCTTTTTCACTAACTAAACTTCCAATTAATATTCCAAGTGATATAAAGAATATAGAAATTATCATAGATACTAATATAGTTGGTATTATACTAACTGTAAATTCTAATCCCATAATAATAGCAGTTAAAAAGAATAAAATATTCTGAATTAATACTATTGGTAATAATGATAGTATATATCCTAAAATATAATCACTAGATTTCATTGGAGATGTTCCAAGTCTAATCAAAAACGAAGATGTTCTATCCTTTGCAATTAATGTAGCAGTAAACAATGTGATAAATGAAAATCCAAATAATATAATTGATGGGGTGAAATTTTCCAACCTGTAATTTTCTGCTGGAATATCAAATTGTTGAAATATAAATAATAAGAATAATGGTAAAGCAATTTCAAATACTAAACTTAAAGGATCTCTAATTAATTCCTTAAAATTTCTTTTAGCAAAATTAATCATTCTCATTATAGCTCACCTCCAGTTGCGATTGATACAAAAGCATCTTCAAAGTTTTTAGTTTTAGTTTTTTTGATTAATTCTTTAGAAGTTCCAACTTCAACAATATTACCATTTGCCATTATACCAATTCTATCTGATAAACTTTCTGCTTCCTCCATATAATGAGTTGTTAAAATAATTGTTATTTTTCCTTTTAATGAATTAATAACTTTCCATAACTCTTTTCTTGCAATAACATCTAAACCAAGTGTAGGTTCATCTAAAAATAATATTTTAGGATCATTAATTAAGCTTATTGCAATAGATACTTTTCTTTGCCATCCACCAGATAAAGTTTTTGCTCTTTTGTTTAATACTTCATCTAATTTAAACATTTTAATTAATTCATTAATCTTTTTATCTTTATCTTTTATCTGATAAACTCCAGCCATAAATTCTAAGTTTTCTTTTACGGTTAAATTTGGAGCAATAGCAGTTTCTTGTGGTGAAACATTTAATATTTCTTTTATTTTAAATATATCTTTTTTCATATCCATATCAAGGATTTTAATACTTCCAGAAGTTGGTAATATTAATCCTGATAACATTTTAATTGTTGTAGTTTTTCCAGCACCATTAGTTCCTAAAAGTGCAAATAATTCACCTTGTTTAATATTTAAATCTATTCCATTTACTGCAATTTTATCTTTAAACTTTTTAGTTAATTTCTTTGTTTCAATTGAATACATATTATTTACCATCTGGCATAATTTTATCCATAGTATCTTCTAATACTTCAGATTTAACAATAGCCATTCCTTTCTTTTTATCACATAAAACTACAACAGTATCTCCAGGTTTAATATCAAACATATCTCTTGCTTCTTTAGGAATTACTATTTGTCCTTTTTCTCCAACTTTAGCAATACCCACAAATTTATCTTTCATATATGCCTCCTTTAAAGTATAACAAGTTATACTTTTCATACTTAATTATATACCTATTTTATACAAAAGTAAAGCATCGCAAGATTACTAAAAAAAGATGAGATTTCTCTCATCAGTTGGAACGGGAATATCTTAATATGACGATCATTTTATTTTTTTAAATCTTTACAGGTATCTAAAACAATACTTCTTAATAATTCTTGATTATCTACATCATCTACAAGATACATTGGTTTAGCACTCTCATAAGGAATAGATTCTTGCATATTATATTTTTTATTACTATCAACTATTTTAACAAGTAATCTATCATCATAAATACCACCAAATAATAATCCGTTATAATAAAGTAAATATTCTCCCATCATAGATTTACAAGTTATATTATCTAATAAGTTTAGTTGTTCTAAAATATAATCTCTATAATCTTTTGTAGTAGCCATTCTATCAACTCCTATAATTAATTATAACATAAAAGAACGAATTCTCATCCGTTCTATATATCTTAATATTACGCCCTAAATTTATCCATTTTATTATTAAATTTCTTATAGAATAATTTATAGCATAATAATCCAAATACAACGCCTAATGTATTTAAAATCAAATCATCTACATCAGTTCCTCTTGTTAAAAATAATTGACATATCTCTATAAACAAAGATGAACAAAATCCTACAACAATTACTTTTTTATCAGATACCTTCCATAATAATGGAATAATAAATCCAAATGGCATAAATAAAATTATATTACCTAAAAAATTAATTAGAAAATAATTTATATAACCATTAACAAATACTTCATTATATGTTTCAAATAGTACTTTAAATGGAATCAAGTTAGTTTCATGAATACCACTTTTTACAATTTTAAATCCTCCAATTCCAGTTTCAAATTTTGGAATTATTGTTTGTGATGCTAATCCTACAACAAATATTACAAACAAGAATAAGACAACTTCATGATGCCAATTTAGTTTCTTGTGTTTACTTTTTAAATAAATGAATCTAATTAATAAATAAATAGGAATTGTAATTATCATGTATGGAATCATATTTACGATGTATCCTAATATAGCTCTCATATTAAATTATCACCACCAATTCTTCTAAATAAATTATACTACTATTTTGCAAAATCTCATATAGTTATGAGTTAAATATTTAAAAATCTAAATGAACGTAATATTACTATTTTCCGATTTATGTAAAATTCAATAAATTTGGAAAGTTTAGGTGTACTGCTAATTTTACTACTTTACTACTAATCTTCGTTATTATCTTCTAAACTGCTATTAAATCTAATACAATAATTTATTGCTACTAATCTTAAAGCAATCCAAACTAATGAATCTAATAATTGATTATTACTTATATTAGAAGAAAGACAATAATTTTTAATATATGAACTACTTACAGGAAGTTCTAATTTTCTTTCATTTCTTCCTATAGCCTTAAACAATAAATCATCAGCTATTTGATCACATTCTGAAACTATATCAGAATCATCATCATAGTATTTGATGAAATAATCTGTTATATCATCAACTTGTTTAAATACTTTTCTAATATCTATATCTTTATTGTTTTTTAATTCATTTAATTGATTATTTATTATTTCTTCAATTACTTTTTCTTTTTGTTCATTTTTTAAATCATTAATAATTATTGTTAGGTCATCTAAAGTAAATTCTTGAACTTCAATAACTTTACTTAAATCTGATACCATTTTACTTGTTATTTTATTTGCGTAGTTAATATTTTCGTTTTTCATATTCATAGCTCCTTTATATAAATCCTAAACTTACCTCAATTATTATATCATAATTTATTCATTGTGTCGTACTTTTGTGAATATTCATCAATTGAATGGGAAAATTAATATGGTGATATATATGATAGATAATAATTTAAAATATTGTAGAGAAGAACTTGAAATGACACAAGAAGAATTAGGTATTATATTAGGTGCGAGTAAACAAACTATATCAAATTGGGAAACAGGTTATACACCAATACCTTTAAATAAATTAGTTAGATTTGCTAATTTATATAATTATTCATTAGATTTTATTGTTGGATTTACAAGAAAGAATATTAAATATAATAAAAATATAAAATTAGATAGCAAATTAATTGGTAAAAATCTTAAAACAATAAGAGAAAATTTAAAACTAACACAACAACAAATTGCAGATAAATGTAATATCTATCAGTCTACTTATAATCATTATGAAACTGGTTATAGTTTAATAAAAATAATTCCAGCTTATTCAATTTGTAAAACTTATAATATTTCATTTGATTGGTTAGTGGGTAGAACTAATAATATAAAAATAAACAAATAAAAAAAGCGAGAGTATGCTAATTAAAACATATTCTCGCTTTTATAATACATTTAATGAATAACAATAATCATATACATTTAATTGTTCATTAATTTTAGTATTTATTTCTTGATTTTTAAAATCATATTGAAAGATATTAAATAACATTTCTACTGAAAACTTTTTCTTTTCTTCAATTGATAATTCCATATACTTTGCTGAAATAAATAGTAGATTCTTATATTTGGCAAAGTTAATTATTACATTTTTAGATTCAGGATCTAGTATTAATAATACATTTTTTAAAAGTTTAATAAAGTTATTAATATCATAATTAGGTGTAAATCCTAAATTTTCAAGTAGGTGTATTGCTAATCTAACTTTATCAATATCATTTAAATTATCAAACATATTAACTAAATCAATTACTTTTTCGGTATTATTATCTAATAACATAAATATTCTCCTTTCAAATTAGCCATTTTAGGCACTTTATTTAAAGAACAGATAAGAGATTAAACCTTAACTTAAAACTTAACAATAAGCATTTAAATGGGGTATAATCTCAAATTTCTGTTTTACTATTTATCACTCTAACAATTAAAAAAATCAAGAGTGTTTTTTAATTTTATCTACTTAAATCATAATCATCTTTATCGTAATCATATTCATCATAATTTCTAACTCGTTCTTTGTAGTAATCTGGTGCTTCAACATATTCAAATAATTCATCTTGTTTAGTTGTTCCTTTAGATATTTTAATAACATCTCCCATATCAAATTCACTATTATCATAACAATCTTTAACAATTAAAGCAGTTTCATCTTTTGTATAATCATTGCCTCGTTGTAATAGTTTCCTTAAAAACTTCTTTAACAATTGAAATAGTTCATTTAATCTATAAATTAAACTTCTATTTTCATCTTTTAATTCTTTATTTTCAGTTTCAAGTTTACTAACTTCTTTCTTATATTTTTGATTTTCTTTTTCTAATGATTTATAACTATTAGCATAACTATCAACTTCATTAAATATTGTTTGTAGTTTAGGTTGTAATTCCATTACTTTTTTAGATTCATTAATAACATTATTCATACTTTCAAAAGTATCTTTTTTTACCTTAACAAAGTCTTTATCAATAATAAGTGTTTGTTTAGTTGTTTTCATTTTTTCTTCAAAATCATTCATTGCTTTATCAAATCTATCATTTTTAACATTTAATTCATGATTTAGTTTTTTAGTAAGTTGTTTATACTCTTTTATTTTAATGTGTTTATTATCACTTCCTTTAATACCTCTTTCAAGATCGTAACCTTTTTCAGTTAGTCTTTTATGATATAAGTCTTGTAAATGTGATAACTGGATTTTATCTTTAATATATTGTTTTTTAGAAATAGTGTATCGTTCTGTATTTGTTCTTTTATCTATTTTTTTAACTAGTGGAACAACAACACAATGAATATGTGGTGTTTCTTCATCTAAATGGACAGTTGCATGAAGTATTTGTTCTTTCTTATAACCTAAATCATTATAAACAAATTCCATACAAGTATCAGCCCAATCTTTTATTTGTTCTCTAGACATATCTTTAAAGAAATTATGTGAAGCAGTCATAACTAATTCATCAGCTACAACATTTTTAGAACTATTTAACATTTCGTGGTATCTTTTCTTTCTATCGGTTCTTTCAGTTTTCATTCTTTCATCATGTTCTTTTTTATATTCTTTAGTTAATTCATCAAAACCTTTAACATATTTAACATTTAAAGGAACAAGTTCTATATTGTTTTTAGTTAATTCTAATTTAATATTAGGGTTTGATTGATATGCTTTCTTTTCTCGTTTATTATGTGATCCTATTTGTGCTAAATCAGGTATAGTCATAATAGGTTCAACTCTTAATATTGCATAATTTAAATTCATAATATCGTTTCTCCTTTCTTTTTACACAATAAAAAAAGATGCTTTTTAAACATCTTTTTAGTTATTTTTTATTTTTCTTAATAAATTATCTTCATCATATCTATTTATAAAATTTTTAAATCCGTTTATAAATATATTCCAATTATTTGGAATCATATCATGTCCATTAAAACATTCTGAAAGTCCATTATAATATTCTAACTTTAATATCCATTTATAATTATCATAATCTTTATTGATATATTCTTTATTCCAAAAGTTTATTTTAGAATTAGTTATACTATCTAGCATTTTTATTTTATCTTTATTAGTAATTATTTCTTGACTAACTAATTCATAATTCCTTTTAAATATAAATGTTGGTTTATCATCAAATATAAATTCATATTTATATCTTGCTTTACTTAACATAAATACTAATGTTATTTTACTAATATCTACTGCATATAAGTTTTCTATTGAATTAAATGATTTATGACATTTATTACAATACTTATTATGATTATGATCAGTTATAAGAGTTCCATCATAGTTTAATCTTTTAGGTTTTCTTTTTCTTTCTGAATATTTTACTTCATCATTATTCTTTTTAATAAAAGTATTATTATCATTATATCTATAAAGATAAATAACACTTGTTGTATCCTTACTATTACAATAAGGACAAGTCATTCTTGCTCCCATATTTACTACACCTTTCTTGGAATCTTATAACCTTTGCTTATTTTCTCGCACCAAGGGTAATAGCGGCGTTATTATGGGAGAATTTTTAGTTTCTAAAAAAGGAATAGGATATTTAATATTATATGGTTCTCAAATTTTTAATTTAAATCTTGTTATGACTGGAATAATAGTTTTGTGTATTGTAGCAGCATTAATGTACTATATTGTTTTATATCTTGAAAAAAAGCTAAACAAATAAAATTTAATCTGAATATTGATAAAGATATTGATTAATTTTTTAAAGTGTTACGATTGATATATCATAGAAATTTTATTCATAAGAAAACCTCTAGAAAAAATCTAGAGGTTTGTCTATAGTTTGGAAAAAATCGGTTTCTAATTAAAACCGATTTTTATAATTTTTATTTAGCAAATTTAGTAGTAACTAATTTATCATAAGGTGCTCTTTTTTCTAATTCATTTGCATTTTCAACAATATCCTGGATATGTTCAAAATCTTTTTCTTCAATATATGTATTATCAAACCATGCATCAATATTCATATAATTTTGAACCATTACTTCAAGATCATTAATAGATGAATCTGGAAAATAAGTTGAGATGTTTTCAGCTACTTCTTTGGCTGTATGATTGTGAGTATATTCTAAAGCCTTATTAATAGCATTTGAAAATCCTTTCATTACATCTTCATTTTCTTCTATGTAGCTTTTACGAGCATTATAAGCTGTATAAGGAACAACTCCTCCTAATTCTCCTACAGATGCTACAATATGACCATATCCTTGCTTTACTAGATTTGTAGCTGTTGGCTCAAATAAAGCAACAAAGTCTCCATCTCCACCTATAAAAGCACCACTTGTAGCAGAAAAATCATAACTTGTATCAAAATTTAATTTTGAGGTATTTAGTCCACCTTGATTAATGGCATATTCTAGTGTCATGGCAGGCATTCCTGCTTTTCTTCCTGCAATAATATGTTTTCCTTTCAAATCTTCTATACTAAAATTTTTAATTTCATCTCGTCCAACTAGAAAACTTCCATCTTTTTTTGTTAAACCAGCAAAATTCACTAAATAATCTTTTTCTCCATTATTATAAACATAAATGGTAGCTTCACTTCCACAAAAACCAATTTGAACATCTCCAGATAGAACAGCAGCAGTAACCTTATCTGCTCCTGGAGTTAAAATAAATTCTACGTCTAATCCTTCTTCTTTAAAATAACCTAAAGAATCTGCTAAATATTGCGGAGCATAAAAAATAGAATGTGTAACTTCCGCCACTTTAATTTCTTTTAAATCTGTTTTATTATCTTGTTTAAAAATAATGATAATTGACAAAACAACAATTAAAATTAAACAGATAATTGAAATAAATATTTTTTTCAAAATAATTCCCCTTCCTTTTCACTTTTTATTATATTCATAAAAAATAATGTGGTGTCATATATTTATTTTATAAAAAGAGTTGACATTAAAAAATATTATATGATATAATTAATTTGTTCATTTGTTATGGGGAATTAGCTCAGCTGGCTAGAGCGCCACGTTTGCACCGTGGAGGTCAAGGGTTCGAATCCCTTATTCTCCACCATATTGAATTTTAACCTTTGTTTTTCAAAGGTTTTTTTATTCTAATTGAATATATTCTCTTAAAATTCTCTTATTTATTTTCATTTTTAATTTTATTAAGTAAAAGAATAGCCTTATCTTCATCTTGTGGAACAAAGTGGGAATATATATTTAAGGTCATTGAAATATCACTATGTCCAAGTCTTTTACTTACAACAGTTACAGGAACTTTATTAGATATTAACATAGTGGCATGACTATGACGAAAATCGTGAATCCTGATTTGTTTAACACCAGACAATTCACAATAATAATTTTTTTTCCTTTCAATAGTTGTAGTAGAAAGTGGTTTAATACCACCAAAAATCAACCAATTATCGTTGAAATCAATAATTTTTTGATAATAATTTTTTAAATTTAATAAAATATTGTAAGTTATATTATCAAGTTGTACAGTTCTAAAAGAACCTTTAGTTTTTGGTGTATTAAATGAATAGGAACCATTATTATTTCTTATTAATGTTTTGTCGATATTGATATAATTTTCTTTTAAATCATTCCAATTAAGGGCTAAACATTCTCCTAAACGCATTCCCGTGTAAAATAAAACATTAAATAATGAATAATAAACTTTGTCATCAACATATTTAATAAATTGATTAAATTCTTCGATAGTCCAAAAATTTATAATATTAGGATTATAATTTCGCTTCGAAAAATTACCAACTTTACTAGCAATGTTTTCTTTTAAAGAATAAAAATCATAAGCAAAATTCAATATATTAACCATACATAAATGTAAACTACAATTAGTTTTATATTTAAATTTTTTAGAAAGAATATAATCTTTCCATTGAATATAATCTTTTGCCTTAATTGAATTAATTTTGTAATCTTTAAAAAAAGGCAAAATATGATTCTCAAATTTATTTTTTATAGTTCTATAGGATTGATATTTTAAATTTTGGTGTTTATAATTTATATAGTCATTATATAATTCACTGAACAAAATATCACTATCAGATAAATTGTAATTCAATAAAAAATTACTTTGTGCTTGAATACAAGCACTTTTTGTTTTGAAACCACTTCTAGTTTTTTGCTTCTTTATTCCACTTTTATCTTCAACATATATTCTAAAATACCAAGTATTTCTTTTAACATCTTTATAAATTGCCATTATTAACTTCCTTTTCATATTTTATAATACATTGATATTCTTGTGAAACAATATCAGTATTTGGAGTAATAGAATCATCTATATAAACTATTTTTTCCAAATAACTAATAAAATCTCGTAATTTTTTATCTATTTCTTTATCATAATTATAAATTGTCATACTATTTAATACACCACAAAGCAACATAGTATTCAAATCAAATTTATACGAATAAGTCATACAAAACCTCCTTTAATTTAAAATTTACTAACAAATAAAGATAAACTTTATTTGGAACAACATTATAATTATTATTGCTTGTCAATAGACTTTCACGGCATATCCTCACAGATCCACTTCGTGACTGTTTCGGTATTCCATGTTCTATTGACAAAAATTAAATTTATTTATTCTTTAATTTCTTTTCTTTTTCTGCCATTGAAAAAATGTAATCTATATCTAAATTCAAATATTTTATTACATAATCCATAGGAACTAGTTTTTCTTTAGCAATAGGCAAATTAAAACCTTTTGAAATAATATCTTCATTAATGGTATTTCTAATAAGAGAGGCTCTATCTCTACCACAAGAAGCAATTTTCTTGATATCACTAACATTAGCCCATTGTTTGGATAAAATATTAGTCATTTCTAAATAAGTCATATTTAGCACACTCCTTTCTGTTAAATTCGTTTAACAGTTTTAATATAACACTATTGTTAAATCAAGTCAACATTTTTTCGCGTTGAAACACCTAAAAAAATATGTTAAAATTAAATTAGGTGTTAAATATGGAAGAAAAATTAAGTGATTATATTAAAAATCAAAGGGAAAAATTAGGAATATCTCAAAGAGAATTAGCAAGAAGAATAGATATTGATAATGCTTCAATATCTTATATTGAAAAAGGAAGAATAAAAAAACCATCTATAGATGTACTAGTTAAAATATCAAAAGAATTGAATCTAAATATATTTAAATTAATAAAAATGGCTGGTTATGAAGAATTGGAAAAAATGCTATATATGAACCAACTTGACGAAATATTAGAACAAGGTATATTAAACAAAGTTGAAAAAAGTGTTATAAATAAAGTTATATCCACAAAAGATAATATTCCCTTTCTTGATATAAAAAAAATATTAAAAGAATATAAAAATAATAATATAAATGAAATGGATACAATTAAATTAATAACAGTATGTAGTCCAATTGATACTGATGATTCTTTAATATATAGGTGTGAAAATGAAGATATTATTTTAGAAATTGATAATTACTAAAAAAATAGCATTAAGAGGCTTTTAAAAACTCACGAAATGCTATTTTTTCATTATTAAATATATCAATGTATTCACTACTATAAATTATATTTTTATTTTCAATTTTTTTATTATAAAAATCTAAATGTTTTTTGTCGTCAAAATTTAGATAATTTACAATTGGTCTTTTTAGATTTCTAGTATAAAAATATCTATGGTGACTAAATAAACGGTCATCAATATCTTTTGTCATATATTTACTTATATAACCGATAATCTTTTCCATATTTCCTTTAACATTCTCAACACTATCAAAACCATTATTCCAATATTTGATATGTAAAAATTTTTTGTTATCTTTTTGATTATATATTAAATCCTTATTTTCAATGGCTATATTAGTTAGTAAATGAAAATGTACAGCACCTCTTTTTTGAAACTCAGGGACGCATAAACACATAAAATTTTTAAAGATTCTTTTAACTTTATAAATAAATTTTTTGTATTCATTATTTGCTACATTTAAATCAATAATATTGTCCTTAAAAGTTAAAGTGATAAAGGTACACCAATCTTTAGAATTACATTTAGCAAGTCGTTGGCATTCAAATTTTGAACGATTGATATTTTTCAAAGCAATTTTTTTAAAACTATTGCTTATTTTTTTATTCATTATTTTATCATCAGTTGATGAAACAATATTTAAATTATTATCATTATTTGGCTTTTTTACTCTTTTATTTTTTAAATAATAAACTTGTACATATTCCCCACAATCTACTAATTTAATATTATATAGGTTGTCTCGTAATGTTCCTATAATGAGACTACTATCAAGTATATTAGTAAGGTCTTGCGAAAAACACGGTTTTTCTTCGCAAGACCTCACATCTTTAATACAATTCAATTAATAATTAATAAAATTTAATAGAAATTATATGAAATATTCATTCGTAGTTTTTCGCCTTTTACATGTTCATATAAAAACTTATAAAAATTATTACCTTTCTCTTAAAATTCTCTTAAAAAATCAAAATAAATAGTATATAATAGAATCACAAAGAAATGAAATTCAATAAAAAGAAGGCTAAGAATAAGTAAAATTTATTAAAAATATTGTCTCTTATTCTCCACCATATTGAATTTTAACCTTTGTTTTTCAAAGGCTTTTTATTTTATAAAAATAGGAAGGAATGATCCTAGTGGAAAAATTAATAATGATTAAATATGGAGAGTTAACAACAAAGAAAGCAAATCGTAACTTTTTTATTAACACTTTAACAAAAAATATTCAAAACATTTTAAAAAATAATCAAGTTATAATAAAAAAAGATCGTGTAAGAATGTATATTGAATGTGATCAAAAAGAATTAGAAGAAGTAGAAAAAAAATTACAGAAAGTATTCGGAATTCACGGTATAGTAATTGCTGATAAGGTAAATACTAATGTTGAAGAAATACAAAAAATTTCTTTAGAAAAAATTAAAAAAATGCCTGGTCATACATTTAAAGTAGAAACCAAGCGTGCTGACAAATCATTTCCAATTCATAGTATGGATTTTAATAATCAAATTGGTGGTTTTATTTTAAAAAATACCGATTTAAAAGTTGATGTTCATCATCCTGATATTTTCCTTCATATAGAGATCAGACATGAAGGAACATTTATTTATACAAATGAAATCAAAGGAATTGGTGGTTATCCTGTTGGTATTCAAGGAAAAGGTCTTTTAATGTTATCTGGTGGTATTGATAGTCCAGTTGCTGGATATTTAGCTTTAAAAAGAGGTGTGGATTTGGAATGCTTATATTTTGAATCTCCTCCACACACTAGTTTAGAAGCTAAAAATAAAGTAATTAAGTTAGCGAATATTATCAATGAATACTCTGGGAACATAAAAGTAAATGTTGTTCCTTTTACTAAAATACAAGAAGCAATCTATAAAAATGTACCAGACAGTTATATTATTACCATTATGAGAAGAATGATGTACCGAATTGCTGAGAGAATTTGTCAAAAACATAAACTTAAAGTAATTATAAATGGAGAATCTATTGGACAAGTTGCTAGCCAAACTTTAACAAGTATGATTGCTATTAATAATGTAACAAACTTACCTGTAATTCGTCCAGTTGCTTGTATGGACAAATTAGAAATTATTGATATTGCGAATAAAATTAAAACTTATGAAACAAGTATTTTACCTTATGAAGATTGTTGTACTATATTTTTACCAAAACATCCAGTCATCAATCCAGAATTAAAAAAATGTATTCAATATGAAAATACTTTTGATTATGAATCATTAATTGAAGAGTGTATAAATAATATAGAAACGATTCAAAATTTAAACTCAAATGAATTTGAAGAATTGTTATAAATTACCAATAAAAAAAATGTATTAAAAAATGCATCCCGTACAAGATATAAATGTACGGGAGGTGAATACAATGAATAATAAAAATACAAGTAGATTATACGTACCAGGTGCTAAACAAGCTATCGAAAAAATGAAATATGAAATAGCTAATGAATTAGGTGTTAATATGGGACCTGATGCTACAAGTAGAGCTAACGGATCAGTTGGTGGAGAAATCACTAAAAGATTAGTTCAAATGGGTGAACAACACATTAGTGGTTCTAATTACCAAGCTAAATAGTTATTTTAAAGAAACAGTATAGCTGTTTCTTTCCTTTTTTTTACATTCATAATTATTATATAAATACTCACAATAATAATGTAAGGCGGTGAGATTTATGAATCAAAAATTAGTAGCTCCATCTTCTAAAAAAATTCTTGAAAACATGAAGTACGAAATAGCCAGAGAATTAGGTGTTACACTTGGCGCTGATACTACAGCACGTATGAATGGATCAGTTGGTGGAGAAATGACCAAAAGATTAGTAGAACTTGGAAAACAAACAATGACACAAAAATAGTATTTTGAATACTATTTTTTTTAAATAATAAATGTTATAATCTATATATAATAAGGAGGGATAACATGAATGTTTGGCGTAATTTTAAAGGAGATAATTGGAAAGAAGATATTAATGTAGAGGATTTTATTATCAATAATTATCATGAGTATAAAGGATCTGAAAAATTTTTAGAAATAAAAACAGAAAAAACTAATAAAGTTTGGGAAAAATGCTTAAAATTACTAGAGCAAGAAAGAGAAAAAGGCGTTTTAGATATTGAAACAAAAAAAGTCTCAGGTATTACTAATTTTGAACCAGGTTATGTAGATTTAGAAAATGAAGTGATTGTTGGTCTTCAAACAGATAAACCATTAAAAAGAATGATTAATCCATTTGGAGGAATTCGTATGGTCTATAAATCGTTAGAAGCTTATCATTATACCTTAGATGAAGAAATAGCTAAACATTTTTCTAGTTATCGTAAAACCCATAACGAAGGTGTTTTTGATGCTTATACAAAAGAAATTAGAAAATGTAGGAGTGCTGGATTATTAACAGGTCTTCCTGATGCTTATGGTAGAGGAAGAATTATTGGTGATTATAGAAGAGTAGCACTATATGGAATTGATATTTTACTAGCTAAAAAATTAGATGATTTAGATCATATAACAAAAATAAACGAAGAAAACATTAGACTTAGAGAAGAAGTAAATGAACAAATAAGAGCGTTGAATGACATTAAGAAAATGGCTTTAAGTTACGGTTTTGATATTAGTAATCCTGCAACAAATGCCAAAGAAGCTATTCAATGGTTATACTTTGGTTATTTAGCAGCAGTGAAAGAAAATAATGGTGCTGCTATGAGTTTAGGAAGAACTTCTACATTCATAGATATATATATAGAAAGAGATTTAGAAGAAGGAACAATAAATGAAAAAGAGGCACAAGAATTAATTGACCAATTTATCATTAAACTAAGATTAGTAAGACATCTTCGTACCCCAGAATATGAAGAATTATTTGCTGGTGATCCAACTTGGGTAACAGAAAGTATTGGTGGTATGACATTAGATGGTAGAAGCTTAGTAACAAAGACATCTTTCCGTTATTTACATACTTTAATGAATTTAGGACCAAGTCCAGAACCTAATATGACTATTTTATGGAGTGAAAATCTTCCAGATAATTTTAAAAAATATTGTACAGAAATCTCTATAAAAACAGACGCTATTCAATATGAAAATGACGATGTTATGCGACCTATTTATGGAGACGACTATGGAATTGCTTGTTGTGTTTCAGCTATGAAATTAGGTCATCAAATGCAATTTTTTGGAGCTAGATGTAATTTAGCAAAAGCACTTTTATATGCTATTAATGGTGGATATGATGAAAAATCAAAAGAACTTGTAATAGAAGGCTTTGAAAAAATAGAAGATGAAGTACTAGATTTTGAAAAAGTAAAATCAGCCTATTATAAAATGCTAGAAAAAGTTGCTCAGGTATATGTAGATGCAATGAATATTATTCACTATATGCATGATAAATATGCTTACGAAAAATCTCAAATGGCTTTACATGATACAGAAGTAGAGCGATTAATGGCATTTGGTGTAGCTGGTTTATCCGTTGCAACTGACTCTTTATCAGCTATTAAATACTCCAAAGTTATCCCAATTCGAGACGAAAATGGAATAGCAATTGATTTTAAAATTGAAGGTGATTATCCACAGTATGGAAATGATGATAATCGAGTAGATGATATTGCTGTTAATTTATTGATGAAATTTTCAAATGAATTAAAAAAACATCCATTATATCGAGGAGCAAAACATACTTTATCGGTTTTAACAATTACTTCTAATGTTGTTTATGGAAAGAAAACAGGATCTACTCCAGATGGAAGAAAAGCAGGAATTCCTTTTGCTCCAGGTGCTAATCCAATGCATGGCAGAGACCATAGTGGTGCTTTAGCTAGTCTTAATTCGGTAGCTAAAATACCATATTTTGAAGTGTGTCAAGATGGTATTTCTAATACATTTTCTATTACGCCAGACGCTTTAGGTCATACAAATGAGGATAGAATTGATAATTTAGTAGATATATTAGATGGCTATTTCAGAAAAGGAGCTCAACACATTAATGTAAATGTTTTAAATAAAGAGTTACTAATTGATGCCATGAATAATCCTTGGAAATATCCTACACTAACAATTCGGGTTTCTGGATATGCCGTTAATTTTAATCGTTTGAGCAAAGAACAACAACAAGAAGTAATTAATCGAACATTCCATAATAAATTATGATTGGAAATATTTCATCAATTGATACTATGGGACTAGTAGATGGTCCTGGAATTCGTGTGGTTGTCTTTTTACAAGGATGTAGTTTAAGATGTAAATTTTGCCATAATCCAGAGACTTGGAATGATCGACAAAAGAAAAAAACATATACTCCAGAAGAATTAGTAAAATTTATTTTAAATTATAAAGAATATTTCAAGAAAAAAGGTGGTGTTACATTTTCAGGTGGTGAGCCATTAAAACAACCTGAGTTTTTATTAGAATGCTTAAAACTATGTAAAAAACATGACATTCATACTTGTATTGATACTGCCGGATATGCTTTTGATTATGAAGAAATATTGGATTATACGGATTTAGTTTTGTTTGATATTAAAGAAATCGACTCTGAACGATATCAAAAATTAACAGGTAGAAAAATTGATTTATCATTAAAATTTTTAGAGACATGTCAAGGAAAAAATGTGAAAATGTGGATACGTCAAGTAATTGTTCCAGGCTATAATGATAATATTACTTATATCAATAACTTGAAAAAATTTATAAAACCACTTAAAAATATTGAAAAAGTAGAATTACTTCCTTATCATACAATGGGAATAGAAAAGTATAAAATGTTAAACATTCCTTATCCATTAGAGAATGTTCCAGATATGGATTTAGAAAAATGTAAGGAATTAGAGAAATTATTAAAATGAGGATTATTCATCCTCATTTTTTGTTTTTAAAAAATTTACAATGTCATTATCGGGTATATTTAAAATTTTAATAATTTTTTTTAGTGTATTAATTCTAGTAGCCTCTTCATTTTTTTCAATTCTTTGCAATTGACGAGTGCTTATTTCTAGTTTTTCAGCTAGTTCTTCTTGTGTTAAGTTCATTTTTATTCTATTTTCTTTAATCACACCAATCACCTAGACAAATTATGTCATATTTAATTGTCGTAAAACACGGTATTTTGTGTCGTTTTATATTGACATAAAATGTCGTGTTTATTATAATGATAGTGTAAATAAGTTTTGAAGGTGGTGATAGTATGAAAGAAGCTACAGGAGAGGCAAATATGACTGTTGTAACAATTATTTTAATTGCTGCTATTGTTACAATAGCAACCCCACTTGTTAAAAATATGATGGATAAAACAGAAGAAAAAGCTTGTTGTATGAATAATGGTGGATATTGGAAAGGTACTTCCTGTGTAGATAAAGATGGTAATGCAGTCGGCACAGATTGTTAGTACTAAAAATATATCCTTACAATAATTTTATTTACAAATCTATAGTATTAACAATAATTTAAGATTTTATTTACAGAAAAATAGTTAGTTGAACACTAACTATTTTTCATAAAGAAGGATTTTCAACCGATGTGATAATAGAATACTGTCCACTTTCAACAACAACATAAAGGACAATAATTGCCGCTAAAACAGAAAGGTCAGAAGCTGTTATTTGTAAATTGAGAAAAGTGACATCTTCTCCCTTTTTTTGTGCTCTATTTTTATCTTCAAAATTAATGTATAAAAATACAAGAGATAAAAAAAGTACAATAATTCGATTTAGTATAGAAACATAATAGGAATTTTTACTAGAAATAATAGGTTTCTTTGTAAGTAGTTCTGTTTTACTATTGTAAGTTAAAAATAAAGATATTAATAAGCTTAATATATAACCTATAGTAGCAATCATTTGAATATCAAGAGATTTTATTTTTTCATTCATGGAATTGTTCTCTAATTAGTTGTATTTCCTTTAATTCACTAACAGTTACACATTGAAATCCTTTCTCTTGTATAATATCAACAATTTTGGGTAAGGATTCTAATGTTTGTTTATGGGTATCATGCATTAATATGATATTACCATCTTTTAATTTTTTTGTGGCATTGTTCACAATTCTATTTACATTTTTATATTTCCAATCTAAGGTATCTACATTCCAAAGAACAACATTTAAAGAAGAAATGCTTTTTATAAAACTATTAACAGAACCATAGGTAGGTCTTAATAACTTTGGTGTATAACCTGTATATTCTTTTATAATTTGTTGCGTTTTATTAATTTGTTCCATAATTTCATCTGATTTGAGTTTTATAAGCCATTTGTGATTATAAGAATGATTTCCTATTTCATTTCCATATTCTAGGCTTTTTTTTAAAATGTCAGAATAGTTACTTACCTTATTTCCAAGTACAAAAAATGTAGCATTACAATTTTTTTCATGTAATATATCAATAATTTTTTCTGTATATTGACTAGGGCCATCATCAAAAGTTAAAGCAACTACTTTTTGATTAGGATCAATAACTCTTTCAGGAATAGAAACAGAAACTGTTTTATCTTGTATAATAGGGGATAGTTTAATTTTTAAATCTAAATCTGAAAGAGGAATAGTAACTGTTTCAACTTCATTTTTATCTTTTATAAAAATGACTAAATTTTCTCGATCAAAAATAAAAGAATAATCCATTTTTTTTTGAAATTTTTCTTCTATAATAGATTCAATAATATCATTATCCTCTACTATATCATTGATCTGAACTTCTTTTTTCTTATTTGTATCATATAAAAAAGTTTTAACAGAATTATTAATGTCATTATGATTGTTCTTATAAATATATAAAGCTACACAGATATAATGATCTATATAATGAAATGTATAATCAATATTTAATTCATTTTTGTCATTATCTTTATTGGAATCGTTAACAAAATTAGAATAAATAAAATCTACTTCTTTTTTTATTTTTGAATCAATCTTTGTATTTGTAATAGGATAGTTAATAGCAACAATATAATTATCAGTTTCTTCTATAATAGTTCCAACTTCTCCATTTGTTTTATGAGAACACCCACAAAAAATAATACAAAAAATGAATAATAATAATTTTTTTCTCATACTTTCACCTATTCAATTATATTCAAAATAAATATTAATATTAAATGTGCTTTTTTTTTTGAAAAGTCTTGATTTGCCTACAAAAAAATGATATTCTTTAATTGTAAGCAAGATAGTTGCTTAAGACAACGAGGAGGTTATTTGAAATGTCAAAAACAGATTTAGTAAATTACATAGCAGAAGAAGTTGGATTAACAAAATCAGATGCTACAAAAGCTTTAGAAGCTATGATGAATGGTGTAATTAAAGGATTAAAAGAAAGTGAAAAAGTTACTTTAACAGGGTTCTGTACTTTTGTTGCAAAAGAAAAACCAGAATCAACAGGACGTAATCCAAGAACTGGAGCTACTGTTACGATTCCAGCAAGAACAGCTGTTACAATCAAAGCTGGTTCTAAATTAAAAGAAGCTTTAAACTAAGAGACTAAGTCTCTTTTTTTTACAAATAATTAAAAAATATGATATGATAAAAATGGTGATATTATGTATGAAGTGGCAATTAGTATTTTAAAAGAGTTAAATGAATTGGGATATACTTCTTATATCATTGGTGGTTATCCAAGAGATCGTTTATTGAATCAGTCAAATGATGATATTGATATTTGTACAAGTGCTACTCCAGACATTATAAAGAAGCAATATGAAATAATAATTGATAATAGTAAATATGGTTCCTTACAAATCAAAAAAAATAATTATTATTTTGAAATTACTACTTTTAGAATAGAATTAGAATACCATGGTCGTTATCCAAAAATAAAATATACAAATGATATTTTAGAAGATTTAAATCGTAGAGATTTTACTATTAATACATTTTGTATAGATCAATATGGTCAAATTCATGATTTTTTAAATGCTGAATCGGATTTAAAAAATGGTATTATCCGATGCATAGGAGATACAGAAGTAAAAATAAAAGAAGATCCTATTAGAATTTTAAGAGCAATTCGATTTTCTACTAAACTAAACTTTAAGATCGAAAAAAATTTATTACAAGTGATTGACAAATATCAATATTTAGTTTTAAATTTAAGTAATCATCAAATTGAAAAAGAACTTTCAAAAATGAATGAAAAAGGAATACAACAATTTAATCAATTAGAAATAGGGAGGAAATTTTATGCCAGAAAAAGTAATGGATTTAATTAAAAATGGAAATTTTACGTTTCCCAAAATACTATTATTTAATTATCAAGAATTAAAAATAAATGAAAGCCAATTAATTTTATTAATTTACTTAATGAATTTAAAAGATACAGAATTCAATCCAAATAATATTACAAAAGATTTAAAAATGCCATTAACAGATGTACTCACTAATATAGATGTCTTAACAAATTTAAATTTAATTAAAATCGATTTAAGGAAAATTGATGGAGTAAGGCATGAATTTATTAACATAGATCAATTATATGAAAAATTATTATATTTAGTAATTAATGAAGAAAAAGAAGAAATTCCATCAAATATTTTTAGTACATTTGAAACAGAATTTGGTCGCACTCTGGCTCCTATGGAATATGAGATAATCAATAGCTGGATAGATTCAGGATATTCAGAAGAGTTAATCATAGCAGCATTAAAGGAAGCTGTGTATAATGGAGTATTTAAATTAAACTATATTGATAAGATACTTTATGAATGGGGTAAAAAAGGAATAAAAAGTATTCAAGATATAGAAAAAGAGAAAACAAAATTTCAATCAAAAAAAGAAGAGAAAAAGGAATTATATGACTACAATTGGTTGGAAGATGAATAATACTTTAGAGTATTTAGATGAGTTATTCCCAGAGGCAAAATGTGAATTAAACTATAGTAAAGATTATGAGCTATTAATTGCTGTAATGTTATCTGCCCAAACTACAGATAAAAGAGTAAATGAAGTAACAAAGGTATTATTTTCTAAGTATCCTACTTTGGAAACACTAAGTAAGTCTAATATTTCGGATTTAAAAAAAATTATATATCCACTAGGTACGTATACGAAAAAATCCAAAAATATTATTGATATAGCAAATTCTTTGATAAATATTGGCGGAACAGTTCCAAATGATAGAAAATTTTTAGAAAGCTTAAGTGGTGTAGGTCGTAAGACAACTAATGTAGTACTTAGTATTCTTTATAATGAACCATGTATAGCAGTGGATACTCATGTTGCTAGAGTTAGTAAAAGATTAGGATTTGCTAGTAAAAATGATGATGTATTAAAAATTGAAAAAAAATTAACAAAAATAATTCCTAAAAATAAAATGAATAAAGCTCATCACCAATTTGTTTTATTTGGAAGATATTATTGTATAGCTAGAAATCCTAAATGTATTGATTGTAAGTTACAAGATTTTTGTAAATATAAAAAAAACACTTCAAATTGAAGTGCTTTTTTATTCTGTTACGCTAACTGTTTTAGTAAGTGATTTTACTGTCTCATTATTATAAGTAATATTGTATTTAATTGTATGAGTACCAACTGTCGTAGTATTTAGAGTTGTACTTGTACCAGTAATTGCTTTGTCATCAATAGAAATTGTAATCTTCGCTTTACTAGTTACATCTTTAGAATCTTCTAAAACAGTCACGTCAGTAGTACTAACTTTATAAGCTGTACCTTTTTTTATTTCTTCCTTTTCTTTTCCGTTTAATTTAGCAGTTACAGTTCCTTTTACATTGGCTAAACTAACAGTAGTAGATACGCCATCACTAGCATTTGCTGTAAATATTGTATAAGATGTTTTTACAACATAAGTAGTAGGAGAAGATGTATTAACATCAATAGTAACAGAAGAATCACTAGTTTCCGTAATATAATTTAAATTTCCACTAGAATCTTTTCCATATATTTTATATACTAACTTTCCAAAAGTGCTGTTATTTTCACTAATACGGGTAGATAAAGCATTTTGTCTATATCCTGCATCACTATATAAGGAAGCAAAATAACTATTTAAGTAATCATTACTAATCGCATTTGGGGTTTTAATAGGATTCCATTTAATTGTTAATTTATTATTACTAATAGAAGATGTCACATTTGTTACATTTTCTAATTTACTATAACGATCAGAAACTTCAGTTGGTTCTGTTCCGGATTTAAATAATTCTGTAACAATCATATTTCCTGGAGTATATTCGCTAGGTAATTTAGCAGGCCATGATCCCATTTCCACCTGTACTTCTGAAACACTATCTGGTTTTGTCCAATTACTATCTGATTTGAAAATTCCTTTTGCTACAGCTTGGAATAATCTTCTATGTGCGATTGTAAAGGAAGTACTTGTCACTGTACGATCTGTATCTTTATAACCATACCATACAGAAATAGCATAGTCAGGAGATACAGCATTGACCCATAAGTCATTAACAGCATCTGAGCCAAATTTTTGCGCAATATTTTCTGGGTAGTTTGAAGTTCCTGTTTTAGCGCCATAAATAGCACCATTAACATTGTATTGTGCTCCTAAACCACTTTGAGCAGATGATTGTAATAAAGAAGTCATCATATAAGCAGTTTCCTCACTCATTACGCGAGTTTTTTCAACTTTATTTTCAATTGTTTCATTAGTTTCATTTAAAATTATTTTTGTATAACTGTAAGGTTTAATATAATATCCACCATTACCAAAACTTGAATAAGCAGCAGCCATTGTACGAGGGCTTTCGCCATATTTTTGACCACCAATAGAGTGAGCCTCGTTAATAATTCCATTTTCTACATCTGGATTTAATTCAACACTTTGAACAAATTTTAAAATATTAGAATTCTTATTAGATTGGAAAGCTTTTAAAGCAGGGATATTTCTAGATTGAGCAAGTGCTGTACGTAAAGTCATCAATCCGTTATATTTGCGATCCCAGTTATTAATATTTGTTCCATCTGAATAAGAATGCGGTTCATCTACAAATAATTGATAAGTAGACCAATTTTCATATTCAATACCTGGAGCATAATCGTATAAAGGTTTAGAAGTAGACCCAATTTGTCTTTTCATATCTGTAGCATTGACCCATTGTCTTTCGCCATTACGATGTCTTCCAGCTCCAATTGCTACAATTGCTCCAGTTTTGACATCTTGAACAGATATTCCAGAATCAACAATATCATTTTGCCAAGTAAAACTTTTTCCATTCATAACATCATTAATCCAAGATTGTTTATCAATATCCATTGTAGTATAAATTTGCATTGAAGTAGTATAAGGATTTACACTTTTTCCTTGAGCTTTAAAATATTCAATGACATCTTCAACAACCATATCAATGAATCCTTGCCATTCATTTTTCGTATCAGTATCTTCTTTTTTTACTAGCATATCTTCAACCTTGATAGATGTTGCTACATTGTATTCATCTTGTGTGATATAACCGTGACGTTTCATTAATTTTAATACTTGATTACGCCTTTGTTCAGCTTTTTCTGGATGTTGATAAGGATCGTAAGCATTTGGAGCTTGGAATAATCCAGCAATTAAAGCTGCCTCAGGTAAAGTCATATCTTTAGCATCCTTACCAAAATAAGTTTTACTAGCTTGTTCAACACCATAAGCTCCACTACCTAAATAATAAGAATTCACATAAAATTCTAAAATTTCTTGTTTTGTATATCTTTTTTCTACTTGAAAGACAGACATATAAATATCTGTGAATTTTCTTTTAATTCCTTCAAATCCACTAGAAGTAGTAGAAGTAAATGTATTTTTTACCACTTGCATTGTTAGTGTAGAGGCACCACCACCACCGTGTGTTAGAACTTGTTGAATACTTGCTTTAGTGAAACGAGCTAAATCAAATCCATTATGTTGAAAGAATCTAGAGTCTTCAGTTGCTACAATTGCATCAACTAATACTTCTGGTAATTCATCATATGTGATATTTTCTCTTTGTTCAGTTCCTAATTTTCCAATTTCTGTTCCATTTGAACTATATAATGTAGAAGGTTCCATTTTATATAAGTCTTCTGGTTTAAAATCAGGAGCTTCGATTACAATATAAACTGCAAAAGCAATACAAGCTAAAACAACCATCATACATAAAATTAGAAAAATAAAAAGTAATTTTTTTCCAATATTTTTTTTCTTTTTAGAAGTATTTTGTTTATTTTTAGAAACTCTTGTATTTTTTACTTCTTTCATATTTTGTTTCTCCTTTTTAGGCTTTGTTTCTTTTCTTTTTAGAATTTCTAATATTCCTGGTAAGAAGAAAAGAATATCAGCAAACCCGATAATAAGAATTGATTTGATTGGCCCTACGGCAAGACAACCTACAATAAGAGCCAAAATACTAATTCCTAAAATAATTAAATTATCACGATTTTTAAAAAATTCTTTCATACGTCTTCTCCTTTAAAATATAGTTTGTCAACAATAGCTAAATAATCAATTCTAGGTTGATATTTAGGTTTTATTAAATAACCTCTTTTTTCAAAATAATCAACAGGAATTGATTTTCTTGTTTCATTTTCTATAAAAAATAAAAATTGTTCAATAGGAAGCAAAAATATTTTATCATAAAGTACAAAATTTACTAGAATAAATCCAATACCACCATGTTCATAGATTTTTTTCAAATGAGTAATTTGATGTTGATGGATATTAGCGATAGGAAAGTACTTTAATTTTGTTTCCTTTGCTTCAAAGTCAATATATTTTCCTTTGTAGATACCATTGTAATCAGTAGTAGAAGGAATTTTAAAATGTGCCTCTGTAATAACAGCATCTTTTCTTGATGGAAAATCAACTTTATTGATTGTAATTGGTGTTGGTTTTTTATAAATAATAGCAGTATTTTCTATTAAATAATATTCATTGGTAATATTAATTTCTGCTTCAAAATTCATTCCTCTATTTCCATAAGAGATACTATTAGAGGATAATTTTGTAATACCATTTGGATATTTCATTTTACCACCAGTTTAATTATACTATAAAAAAATTATTTATGCCACATAATAAGGAAGAAAAAAATAAATTCTAAATATCACTAGTTTTGTCGAAACCCATGCAAAATCTAAAGATGTCTGCTAGACTAGATTCAAGAGGTGAGTCATGAACTATTATAATCAAATCAATGAATTGATGAATGAGATGTTAGATGATATCAAATATATTAAAAAAGCTACTTTTTTACAAGCAATTGAAAAGTAGTTTTTTTAATTGCAATGAAATTGACAAAATAGACTTTTTTTGAGAGAATATTATTGGAATTGTGAGGTGTCTTTTATGTATCAAGATCGAATTTTACTAACATGCAAAGATATTTTAGAAAAAGAGTTCAAGATTGATACCCGTGGATACCGCCCACAAGAGGTTGATAAATTCTTAGATGCAATTATTAGAGATTATGAGGAATTCTTTAAAATTATCAAAGAAATAGAAAATGATAAAAAGGAACTAATTGAAGATAATATCAAATTGAAACAAGAAATTAGAAATCTTCATACAAAAATGGATGTTCTAAAAGAAGGATCGAATCGCGAAGTGACAAATGCAGATATTTTAAGAAGATTATCTAACTTAGAAAAATATATTTATAATGAGAAATAATATTTTGACAAACGCTGTATTCTTTGTAATATAGAGGAAAGTCCATGCTCGCAAAGTCTGCGATGACTTTAGTGTTCGTGCCTAGGGAAAAAATAACCTAGGGTGATTTTTTCAACGGCTCCGAAATAACCTAAGTCTTTTGATATGGTTAGATTAGGTATAAAAGTGCCATAGTGACGAAGAAACTAGAAATAGTGGAAATGGAACGAGGTAAACCCCACGAGCGAGAAACCCAAATTTTGGTAGGGGAGCCCGGTAGAATAGAATTAAGAATATTCGAGGGATCAAGGAAACTTGATAGATAAATGTTTGTCGCCTGCTTGTCAGGAACAGAACATGGCTTATAAAATATTATTTATTTTGAGAATGAAAGAGGTGACAATATGAAAGAAATTGGTGAGGCGTTAAAAGAAGCTAGAGAAAATATAGGACTATCTATTGAAGAAGTTGCTAGTGATTTAAAATTAAGACCAAGCCAAATCGAAAATATTGAAACCGGTAATATAGATGCTTTCAAAGATGTGTTTTATTTAAAATATTTTATTCGTGACTATTCTAAATATTTAGGATTAAGTTATGAAGACATGATTGATGAGTTTAATGAGTATTTATTTGATTATACTTCAAAAATATCATTAGATGATATTAAAAAGGCAAAAAAGAAAGCAGAACGAAATCAAGCAAAAAAAGATAAAAGAATAGCATCACCTTATACAATCGAGAGAAGAAAAAAAATAAACTTAAAAATTGTATTATTAGTATTTTTATCTATATTAGCTATGTTGATGCTTGTTTTTATTGTAAAACAGGTTGTTAATAATACAGAATCTAATCAACCAATTGATAATGTAATTAGATAGGAGATATTTATGAATTTACCTAACAAAATAACATTTAGTAGAATTTTACTTTCATTTCTTATAATCATCATTTTATTATTTCCATTTGATGCTTCTGGAATAGAACTTCCTAAATTATTTATTGATGAGTCTATTGTTATTGACTTAAAATATATTGTTGCTGGAGTTTTATTTATAGTTGCTTCATTAACAGATTTTGTGGATGGAAGATTAGCAAGAAAATATAATATGGTAACAGATTTAGGAAAAATGTTAGATGCCATAGCAGATAAGGTTTTAGTGAACTCTGTGTTAATTATATTAGCTTCTTCAGGTTTTATTTCACCAATTATTCCAGTTGTTATCATTGTTAGAGATAGTATTGTAAATTCAATAAAGATGGTTGCTGGAAGCAAAGGAGAAGTAGTGGCAGCAATAAAATCAGGAAAAATTAAAACTGCTTGTTTAATGACAGGAATCGTACTTACATTATTTTATAATTTACCATTTGAATTGTTTAATATTCGTGTATCCGATGCATTACTAATTGTAGCTTGTGTACTTTCTATTATATCCGCAATTCAGTATTATGAAATGAACAAAAAATATATATTTGAATAGGCCAATAAAGAATTGGCTTATTTTTAAATACTAAAATCCAAAATTATCCATTTGAAAAATTTAAAAAATTATTGTTTAATATAATTAAAGTTAACATTTTCGAACAAAAGTTCGTAAAATACATTGACTTTGAAAAAAACATATTATATAATGTGATTGTACTGATAGGAGGATTACAATGGTTAAACAATCAACAGATAAAACATTAGATCAAGTATTGTCTGATATAGAAAAACAATTTGGAAAAGGTGCAGTTATGAAATTGGGAGATAATGAACACATGGATATAGAAACTATTCCGAGCGGTTCACTATCACTAGACATAGCTTTAGGAATAGGTGGTTATCCTAAAGGTAGAATTGTAGAAATTTATGGACCAGAATCAAGTGGTAAAACAACATTTGCATTACATGCAATCGCAGAAGCTCAAAAAGCTGGTGGCCGTGCTGCTTTTATTGATGCAGAACATGCGTTAGATCCACAATATGCTGCTAAAATAGGTGTAAATATTAATGATTTATTATTATCACAACCAGATAATGGTGAACAGGCACTTGAAATTTGCGAAGCATTGGTTCGTAGTGGTGCAATTAGTGTAATTGTAATTGACTCTGTAGCTGCTTTAGTTCCTCAAGCTGAAATTGAAGGTGAAATGGGAGATACTCATGTAGGTTTACAAGCAAGATTAATGAGTCAGGCTTTAAGAAAATTATCGGGAATTATTAATAAAACAAATACAATAGCAATTTTTATCAATCAACTTAGAGAAAAAGTTGGTGTAATGTTTGGAAACCCAGAAACAACACCTGGTGGTCGTGCTTTGAAATTTTATTCATCAGTTCGATTAGAAATTAGACGTTCGGAACAAATTAAAGATGGAACAGATGTAATTGGAAATAAGACTTCTATTAAAGTTGTTAAAAATAAAATGGCGCCACCTTTTAAAAGTTGTGTAGTAGATATTATGTATGGTGAAGGTGTTTCTAAAGAAGGAGAATTAATTGATTTAGCTAGTGAAGCCAAAATTATAGAAAAAACAGGAGCATGGTATTCTTACAATGGTGAAAAATTAGGACAAGGAAAAGAAAATGTAAAAGCATTATTAAAATCAAAGCCTGATATGACTAATGAAATAGAACAACTAGTTCGTGACCATTTTGATATTAGCTCAAAGAAAAAAGAAAGCACAAAAAGTGAATAGTAATCACTTTTTTGTTTTTATTAGGAATGATATTGTTTTACTAAAATATTTTTGTTATAATGAGACTATCAAAAGTAAATCGTAATATAGTTTGTATAAAGCAAACAGGAATTTATAATAACACCCTCTATAAAAGTGGTC
>ERZ827488.875-NODE-875-length-40536-cov-8.052321_pt1 | contig 40536 bp, 46 predicted proteins | sample MGYA00519771_ERZ827488 | MGnify/ENA primary metagenome ERZ827488 (study PRJEB31778, sample SAMEA3449323) | human gut metagenome | biome: human gut; feature: human-associated habitat; material: faeces | place: United Kingdom | collected 2010/2012 ... | reverse complement strand
CCAGTATAGGGAGCGGCAACGATGGGATTATAACATAATTTTCTAAAAAAGTCTTTATTTAATCATCAATTTTTAACATTTTTCAACATTCTCTTGCACATATGTTCTGCACAGAGTATAATGACCCTATAAATGAAAAAAATCCGGTACTGACAATACCGGATTTCAAGTTACCTATCAACCAGGATGGCTGATAATCTCTGCAACACTTAGATTATAACACGCATCCTACAAAATGTATAGGGTGTATTTTTTATACCCAAAATTCGAAAGGATGAGAATAATGAAGTTACCTAATGGCTATGGATCAGTACATAAACTCTCTGGAAATCGAAGGAATCCATGGAGAGCAAGAAAAACTACCGGCTGGTCTCTTGATAAAAAAACAATGAAATATAAGCAGGAATATACAACTCTTGGCTACTATCCTACAAAAAAGGATGCTTTGCAAGCTCTGGCCGCTTATAATGAACAACCATATGATTTAGATAATAATCTGACAGTAATGCAGCTATACGAACGCTGGAGCAAGGAATATTTTCAATCTTTGAAAGGTAAATCCGGACAACGAACTATTACTTCTGCATGGGCTTACTGCTCTGATGTATACGATATAAAAGTAAGAGACCTTCGGGCAAGGCATATAAAAGGATGTATTGATGATGGTACGACTGTTGTACGTGGAGTAAAGAAGACAGCTTCCGCCGGAACAAAGTCACGAATCAAAAGTATATTTAACCTTATGCTTGATTATGCTTTAGAATATGAAATTGTTGATAGAAACTATGCCCGAACTTTTAATCTATCTGATGATATCATTAAAGAGAAAGCAGAAGCCAAACGGCAGCACATTCCTTTTACCGATAGGGAAATGGAAATATTATGGGCAAATGTTGATAAGGTTCTTTACGTGGATGTAGTTCTCATTCAATGCTATTCTGGATGGCGGCCTCAAGAATTAGGGCTAATAGAAATGGATAGAGTGGATTTAGATAACTGGGAATTTACCGGCGGCATAAAGACAGATGCCGGTATTGACAGACTTGTTCCAATTCACCCTCGAATCAGAGAATTGGTTAAGCAAAAATATGATGAGGCAATTCGTCTCGGAAGTGATTATCTGATTAACTGCATAGACAGTCAACGAAAGAACGATATTAAAATGACTTATGACAAATATAACTACCGTTTTGAAAGAATCAGAGATACTTTAAAGCTCAACCCAGAACATCGACCACATGATCCTCGAAAACATTTTTCCACAATGGCAAAGAAATATAAGGTTGACGAATATGCTCTCAAGTATATGATCGGCCACAAGATTGAAGATATTACAGAAAAGGTTTATACGCAGCGTGATGTTAATTGGCTCAAAGAAGAAATAGAAAAAATAGTTTAAAATCCACCGGGATAGCTCTTGTTATCTCGGTTTTTCTATGCTTGAATTTGTGTATTACCGCGTGTATTACGCGTGTATTACTTGTGTATTATTTGTGTATTGTTAGCTGATTTTTCGCCATTTTTCTGCATTTTGAATGTTCAATTTCTATATTTTTACATAAACAATAAAAGTGGCATAGAGCCTTTATCTATGCCACTTTTGTAAAGTTTTCAATGATTGAAATTTAGAATCTACCTGCTTTTGCGGCTTCCTCTACGCTAACTGCAACGGCAACTGTAGCTCCAACCATAGGGTTGTTACCCATTCCGATAAGTCCCATCATCTCAACGTGAGCTGGTACGGAAGAAGATCCTGCGAACTGTGCATCAGAGTGCATACGTCCCATTGTATCTGTCATACCGTAGGAAGCTGGACCTGCTGCCATGTTATCTGGGTGAAGTGTACGTCCTGTACCACCACCGGAAGCTACGGAGAAGTATTTCTTTCCTGCTTCTAATCTTTCTTTCTTGTATGTTCCTGCTACTGGATGCTGGAAACGAGTTGGGTTTGTGGAGTTACCTGTGATAGAAACGTCAACGTTTTCTTTCCACATGATTGCAACACCTTCACAAACGTCGTTTGCACCATAACAGTTAACTTTTGCACGTAATCCGTCAGAGTAAGATTTACGGAATACTTCTTTTACAGTGTTTGTGTATGGATCGTATTCTGTCTCAACAAATGTGAATCCGTTGATACGGGAAATAATCTGTGCTGCGTCTTTTCCAAGACCGTTTAAGATAACACGTAAAGGTTTCTGACGAACTTTGTTAGCCTTTTCTGCGATACCGATAGCACCTTCTGCTGCTGCGAATGACTCATGTCCTGCTAAGAAAGCAAAACATTCTGTGTCTTCTTCAAGAAGCATTTTTCCAAGGTTACCATGTCCAAGACCTACTTTTCTGTTCTCTGCTACAGAACCAGGGATACAAAAAGCCTGAAGTCCTTCACCGATTGCTGCGGCTGCTTCAGAAGCTTTTCTTGCACCTTTTTTGATGGCGATTGCTGCACCTACTGTATATGCCCAGCAAGCGTTTTCGAAGCAGATAGGCTGAATGCCTTTTACCATGCCGTATACGTCAAGGCCTGCATCTTTTGTGATTTTTTCTGCTTCTTCTAAGGAAGCGATTCCATAGCTGCTTAATACGGAATTAATTTTATCAATTCTTCTTTCATATGATTCAAATAAAGCCATTCTTCTCTACCTCCTTAATTAGTCAATTACCTTGTCTGTTCTAGGGTCGATAATCTTAGCTGCGTCAGCTACACGGCCATACTGACCTGCTGCTTTTTCCCATGCTGTGTTAGGATCATCACCTTTTTTGATGAAATCTGTCATTTTTCCAAGATTTACAAACTGGTAACCGATAATTAAGTCGTCTTCGTCCAGAGCGATTCCTGTTACATAGCCTTCTGCCATTTCAAGGTAACGAGGTCCTTTCTGAAGAGTTCCGTACATAGTACCTACCTGGGAACGAAGTCCTTTACCAAGGTCTTCAAGTCCAGCACCAATCTGAAGTCCGTCTTCAGAGAATGCAGACTGAGAACGTCCATAAACGATCTGTAAGAAGAGTTCACGCATAGCTGTATTGATAGCATCACATACAAGGTCAGTATTTAATGCTTCCATAACAGTAAGACCTGGAAGAATCTCAGATGCCATAGCTGCAGAATGTGTCATACCGGAACATCCGATTGTCTCAACTAATGCCTCCTGAATTATACCTTCTTTTACGTTTAAGGTTAATTTGCAGGCACCCTGCTGTGGAGCACACCAGCCAACACCATGTGTAAAACCAGAGATATCCTTAACCTCTTTTGCTTTTACCCATTTTGCTTCTTCTGGAATCGGAGCTGCTCCGTGATGTACGCCCTGAGCCACTGGGCACATGTTCTGTACTTCTTGTGAGATAATCATGTTATTACTCCTTTCGGTATAAATTGATTTTTACTAAAATAACTTACATTCCGTAAGTAATCCCTAAGTCAAGACTTTTGTTTGTCTTCACAGTTTATTATTTTCTCACAAAAATTGCTTTTCGTCCATACTTTTTTTTAATTTTCGACAGAATTTTTGATAGAACTTTCACAATTCTCTCAATTTTTTCTCAATAAAGCAGTATTTTTGTGGTTTTATATGTTCTATTCCGTTGTTCCTTCACTCTCCATCTCATTACGATGAGTGCTTGAAGCATCTGATTCGGAAGTGCTGTCGGTCTGATCAGGAGCCGTACTTCCAGAAACTTCTGTTTCCTTTTGGGCAGTCTGTTCTGCCTTCTGTTTCTGATAAGCTTCTTTAAAAATGTCCTTCATTTTTGCGATGGCCGCTTTTTCCGCATGATACCAGATTGTTTTGCCATTCATATTTGTTACAGTGAAATATTCATCATATATCACAAGCTTCATTGTATTTCCATGATGGTAAAAAGTATAGGTTCTGCCTTTACTTACTTTTTTTGCCGCTTTTTTGCCCCATTTTTTCTTTGCACGGGCTTCATTCGACTTTTTCTTACTCATCTGGTCAATATAGGTTGCAACAGAAGAAGCAGCCTCGTTCTCATAGCATCTTCCTTTATCATTGATAATTAAAGGTGCATCTGCTAAGCGATGGAATAGTTTGGAGTTTGGATAGCCATTTCTGAAATGTAAAAATGCATCGCCGATAGCGGAAGCATTATAGGCATAATAAACATTGTTCGGCAAATCAGTAAACACAATGTAATTACCGCCATATACCATGATTTCATAAATAGCATTATCTTCATCATAAAGGATATATTCGTATCCTGGCCCGTACTTTTCCTTCACCTCATCTGGCGTATATTTTGTTGTTTTATCTGCTCTTGACGCAATAGTTGTTGCTAAAGAAAATACTGCTTCTCCCTCTATAAATTCACTGCCATCCATGTTGTCAGCATAGCCCACTTCAAGTTTTACAAGATGATCCCGAGATATCTTTTCAAGGTAATCACTGGCTCTTTGCTCATCCTCTGTCATGTCGTTCTCTGCATCTACTTTTGATTTCAGGGACTTATTCTGTTTTTTCAGCTTTTTATTTTCTTTTTGCAGTTCTTTATAATAACTTGACTCAAGTACCTTTTTCTTTGAAGCCTTACAGCCGGTAAGAGAAAATATCAATACCAGACTTATCAAAAGAACTACATATTTACTTCTTCTTCCTCTTTTCATGATGTCCTCTGATTTTCTTAATATTCTTCTTTCTGGACTACTTCGTTTTTATTTTTATAGATGGAGTGGCCAGCAACATATCCTCTTACGCTGGATAATGGATATATGTTACTGTGTCTTCCCACGATAGTTCCTGGATTTAATATAGAACCACAACCAACTTCTACATAATCTCCAAGAATTGCTCCAATCTTCTTCATATGTGTCTCAATCTTTGTATCATCTAAATGAACCTCTACTAACTTTTTGTCAGACTTTACATTAGAAGTAATAGAGCCTGCTCCCATATGGGATTTATAACCGAGAATAGAATCTCCTACATAATTATAATGAGGAACCTGTACTTTATCAAACAAAATAACATTTTTAAGTTCAGTAGAATTACCTACTACAGCTCCCTCTCCTACGATAGCGTTGCCACGGATAAAGGCACAGTGGCGAATCTCTGCATCCGGACCAATAATTGCCGGGCCATTAATATACGCTGTTGGCGCAACCATAGCAGATTTTGCTACCCACACATGTTCTTTTACTTCTTCATACTCATCTTGGGAAAGAAGCATTCCTACTTCCATAATGAAGTCATGAATCTTTGGAAGAACTTCCCACGGATAGGTGTTCTCCTCAAATAATACAGATGCGATTGTTCTGTTAAAATCCTGAAATAATTCCCTATTTTCTAATCGTTTCATTTTCTTTTCTGGCTGCAAACAGCCTCTCCTTTCTATTTATATCTATGTTACTATCTCTTTGTGACATCCTCTCCACCTGTAGAGGTGGGGCTTCCCAACCTCGGCAAGTTTGGTTCTCGTTTGATAACACTATATGCTAAGCATATGCGAGCTATCCCCGTGTGTCCCACGGAATGATTGTATACCATTCTCACACAGCCAAAAGTTTTAGCAAATAAAATCTTCTGTTCATCATTCGGGTATATTCTGAATTTATATGCTCTGTTTGCCACCATGCCACTTCCTTTTCCTCGAAAACCCACCTGTGATACTTGAACACAAGCGCAAGATGATAGTATAGTAAGAATACTAAATGTGCGTTATTATCTCAATTTATTGTATCTCAATTTTTTATTATGCGACTAATGATACTATACTATATTTAGGATGCTCTATCAAGTAGGTAGCAGACGCAATTTATCTCCCAATCTCCCACCTTAGAGGTCGGAGTCTTCTTGCTGTAAGAGGATAAATTCAAGCCTGTGGAGGATTTGTATCTATAAATTCAAGCCTCCAGTTATACCTTCCAGTCTTTTCATCTTTTTCATAGTAAAAATAAGCTGAGAACTTATTGCCACGTTTACTTACGCAGCCTCTGAAGCCTACCTTTCCATGCTCTAGCAAAATCTTTACCATCTCGTAAGATACTTTTTTTCCAAGAGAGGTAATAAAACGGTCATCTTTCCAGATGGCAAACTTGCAGCCTTTTTTCCATCCTGAACAGCCAAATGCCCTTGCTGTCTCTACAACTGGAGCCCCACATTCCGGACAGATACCGGCAGGTTCCGTGTGCAAAGGTTCTAATGTAACAGGCCCGCCGAATACTTTATCATTCTTTATTTTGTCAACAGATTCAATGACAAACTGCTCTATCATTGCGAGAAAATCGTCTTTTGTAAATTTCTTTCGCTCAATATCTGACAATGTTTTTTCCAGACGGCCTGTATATTCCAGATCAAAAAGTTCTCTTGCCGGAAATGTTTCTACAAGTATTTTTCCTAAATCTGTACAGCTTAAGCTCTTGCCCTTTGCCTTAATATATCCCGCATCTTTTAACTTTTTAATGGTTTCCGCACGGGTTGCCGGTGTACCGATACTAAATCCACTCAAAATGGCCATCATCATCTGTTCTTCTTCTTTTTCCTCATATTTCTTCCCGCAGGTTTCCATAACTTTAAGAAGTGTCTTTTCCGTATGTGGTTTTGGTGGTTTTCGCTCTACTTCGTTAATTTCTGACTTTATAAGAGGCAGAACATCTCCCTTTTTCACTGCTGGAAGAATTGTTTCTTTGGCATCAATACCTTCGATTAATTTCCAGCCTGCTTCAAGCTGTACCTTTCCTTTTGCGACAAACTCTCCCGGAATATCTGTATTCTGCATTTTTATGTGAAGTACTGTATCTTCTGCAACTGCGATTGGCATAAATTGTGCTAAAAATCTGTTTTTCACAGCTTCATATACAATTCGTTCTGACTCATTTAAGCTTCCTGGCTGCATGTAGGTTGGAATAATCGCTGAGTGACTTTCTACTTTTTTACTGTCAAAAATACGCTTTGTACTTTTAAACTGTATCATCTCTTCATAAGGGCAGCTTTTTTTATGGATATTCAGAACCTTAGCTGTTTTTTCCTTGAGGCTTTCGTCAAGGACAACACTCGCCGTTCTTGGATAAGTAATAAACTTTTTCTCATACAATTGCTGTGCCGTCTTTAATACCCTGTCAGAAGTCCACCCTTTATATTTTGAAGTTATATAGCCCTGAAGACCTGACAGATTAAAAAGATAGGGAGGGTACTCTTTCTTATTTGTTATCTTTTTGGAAACAACTTCACCATTTTTATCTTTAATCTTTTCCTGAATCTCTTTTAATTCTTCGGGATTATCGAACTTTTCCCCAGCTTTTATATAATAAATACTGTCGAACTTCTTTTTGTCTTCCGTCTGAAAAATGCCCTTTAATTTATAATATTTTGTCACTTTAAAGTCCGCAATTTCTTTATCCCTGTCATAGATTATCTTAAGTGTCGGCATCAGCACTCTTCCAACATTCAACAGACGGATATTTTTCTGGTTACGGTATTTCAAGGTAGCAACTGAAGTAAGGTTGATTCCAATAAGCCAGTCTGCAATCTGCCTGCCAAAACCTGCGTCCTGCAATGATTTCATTTCTTCATTTGGCTTTAAATTCTGTAACCCTCTGTTTACTTCCTCTGCTGTCCACTCATTTAATAAGATTCGTTCTACCGGCTTTTGTGGGGAAATGTAATTAATAATTTCATCTGCGATGATCTGCCCTTCTCTGTCATCATCCGTTGCAGAAATAATTCCCTCTACATCCGATCTTTCCATCAGGCTTTTTATAATATCCATCTGCTGGACAACACCACTATCCGGTTTATCTTTATTCTTTCCATCAGACTTTATCTTATATAAAAACTTTTCCGGAATATAGGGAAACTTCTCAATCTTCCAGCTTCGCATCTCCGGGTCATAATCTCTTGCATCATAGAGCTGCAAAAGATGGCCAAATGCCCAAGTAATTATATAATTCTGCCCTTCAAAATATCCATTCCGCCGGGAAGAAGCGGTGGCATCCGCAATGTTTTTTGCCACAGACGGTTTCTCCGCTATAATTAACTTTTTCATTGAATTCCCTTCTTTCTGGATGTATTTATGTAACGCAAACTACTATAACATAATTTTTTTATTCTGTGAACCTTAGAGCGTGTTTGAAAAATACTCTGGCGGAAATTCTTCTCTTTTCTCATTTTCAAAAAAATGATATACTATTTTCAATAACTATAGTAATTTTCAGTTATACAGCAAGTATTTTTACTGATAATCTACATTTAATCTAATCTGCATCGCTGAAAATTACTACAAATAATCTCACAATATACTCAAAAACGTATACAAAAAGGAGGATTACTTACTATGACACCAAAGCAGGAAGCATGGGCTATTCAGGCCGAGCATGTAATCAAACAGATGGAGCGCAGACACTTTAATGCTTATTACTGTTCTACAAAAGAGGAAGCTTTAACAAAAGCTTTATCCATTATTGAAAAGGGTTCTGTCATTGCAAGTGGAGGCTCAGCTACTTTAGGAGAAGTGGGTCTGCTCGATTACATAAAGAACCATTCTGAAGATTACACCTTTATTGACCGCAGTATTGCAAAAACAGAAGATGAAAAAAGACAGATTCACGCAAAGGCAATTCTGTCTGATTATTATCTTATGAGTACGAATGCATTTACCATCGACGGACAGCTTGTCAACATTGATGGGAACGGAAACCGTGTCAGTGCACTTTGCTACGGTCCAAAGCATGTGGTAATTATTACTGGTATGAATAAGTTAGTTCCTTCTGTAGATGCCGCTTACAAACGAATCCGTCAGGATGCCTGCCCGCCAAACTGTGTACGTCTTGGACTTACTAATCCATGCAGCAAGACAGGCATCTGCGGAGAATGTATGTCTGCATCCTCAATCTGTGACCTTTTCGTTACAACAAGAATGTCACGTTATCCTGATAGAATTCATGTTATCATGGTAGGAGAAGAATTAGGATATTAATTTTTTATCCATTTTTAAAAAATATTTTGCGAGGGTATGTATCAGCTTGTCAAAGTCTAATGGCTTTGCAATGTGTTCATTCATTCCAGCCTCCTTGGCAGCAATAATATCCTCGTTAAATACATTGGCAGTCATAGCAATGACTGGAACCGTTCTGGCATCCTTTCTTTTCAGCTTTCGAATCCTCTTCGTTGCTGTAAGTCCATCCATAACCGGCATCATAACATCCATCAAAATCACATCAAAACTATCACTTTCTGACTGCTCAAAAAGTTCTACCGACTCTAAACCGTTCCTGGCAACTATAATTTCTGCTCCTGCATCTTCAAGAATATACTGTGCCACTTCAAGATTTAAGTCATTATCTTCTACAAGCAATATCTTCATTCCCTCTATAGAAGTTTCTTCCTCTTCTGTCTCTGTTTCTTCGAAACAGACCGTATCAAGCTTTACAGGAAGTGTGATCGTAAAAGTACTTCCCTCTCCCTGCTTTGTCTCAAGGGTAATGGTTCCTTTCATCTTATTAATAAGATTCTTAACAATAGACATACCAAGCCCTGTCCCCTGATAACTAGAGCGATTCTCCGCATGTTCCTGTGTAAATGGCTCAAAAATATGTTCTGCGAATTCCTCACTCATTCCAATTCCTGTATCCGAAACAATAAATTCAAACTTTACATATTCTCCATCACAGGATAACTCTCTTGCCGAAACAAAAATATCTCCCCCCGGATTTGTATACTTAATCGCATTACTTATAATATTTACTAAAATAGAACGAACATAGTTCGGACTGCCACAGACGCATGGATGCTCTATCGCTCCTTCTATATCCTGCTCGATCGTAAGACTCTTTTCGGAAGCAATAATCTCCTGAACTGCCAGCGTACCATTCAAAAGTCTTATCATATCAAACGGCTCTTCCACAAGCTGAATACTTCCCGTCTCAATTTTTGACATGTCAAGAACATCATTAATCAGAGACAAAAGCTGATCGGCTGCCCCACGCATCTTTGAAAGGCATAAATCCATTTTTTCCGGATTATTAAGATGTGCCTGTGCAATATCAAGCATTCCCATCATGCCGTTAATTGGAGTTCGTATATCGTGAGACATATGGGATAAAAACTCCGATTTTGCCCGTACCGCTGCCTCTGCATCCTGTGTCTTTTTTTGCAACAGACGCTGCTGATTATTAACAAAAATCAGCAAAATCGTTATTGTAAGAGAAGTATTGGCCCACGGCATTGTATTAAAGAAACACTGCAGGAAAATCCCAATAAAAAATGGAACAATGTAAAAAACTGGCTGCCATAAAACCTTCCTTTTTTCTGCATTTTTTTCTTTATGAATTCTCCACAAACTAAGCAAAACAGAATATGCATTATAAATATTAGCTATCATCAAAATCTGTGGATACTTATAAATCCATTCTGTCCGATAAGATGCCACTATTATTATACAAAGTACATCAATTGGTATATGTATCGTAATCAAAGGTATACGCTTTTTAAACATATCCGAGCCATATATATTTTCGCTATAGCAAAGGAAAAACAACGATATAGAGGCTACAGAAAAGATAAAAGCCGCATCTAATATAAACAGGACATTCCTCCCTGCAGTCTGCTTAAATAGTATTCCAAACACATCCGATAAATCACAGACACAGACGGCAATCAGCAATTGCAGAATCCACCTTTCTGATTTGCCAAATCCCGGTGTCCTGCTAAGCACATATACCAGAATATTATTAATCAGCATCATAAAAATAACGGTATATATATAACTTATATTCCATGCTTCCATTTTGATTACCCCTTCGAATTATAAATATTTATTCATAACTTTATGTAATACTTTCATTAATTCTTGTTTTTTACAAGCATATTTATGATAGCATATATTGGATCAATTTTCTATATAAAATGTTTTTCTTTAACAATTTCCACTTATTTTCAATCATTTATGACACATAGCATAATGATTAGGGGCTATCTGTACTTTTCATCTGTATGCCACTGCATCAGAAGATACATTTACTTAATATGCACATCCTCGCCAAATGCGTATTTTGGAATCAAAATCATATGAAGAATACTGAAGGCATAGAATAAATTCTAACTTTGTTCCAACATCCAAAGTCAGCTCCCAAAGAAAGAAAAGACCCTATATCAGTGATAGAGTCACTGATATAGGGTCTTTTCTTTCTTTGGGAACGTCTACCTTGCCTGCGGCAATTAGAATTTATCCCCCTGATAGATTGGATATTTTTCTGTAAGAGACTTAACGATTGCTTCTGCCTCTTCCAGTTTATGGTCGATGATCGTAAGCTTAATTGCCTCTGCAATCTGTACCATATCGTCTTCTTTTAATCCTCTAGATGTAACAGCAGGTGTTCCAAGACGAAGACCACTTGTTACGAATGGAGACTGTGGGTCATTAGGTACTGTATTCTTGTTACATGTGATATGTACGGAATCTAATAATTTTTCCATGTCTTTTCCTGTAAGTCCCATCTTACGAAGGTCTACAAGCATCAGATGGTTATCTGTTCCGCCAGATACAATATCAAATCCTCTTTCGATTAATGCATCTGCTAATACAGAAGCATTCTTTACAATCTGTTTCTGGTATTCTTTAAATTCTGGTGTTAATGCTTCTTTTAAACATACAGCTTTCGCTGCGATTACATGCATTAAAGGACCACCCTGGATTCCTGGGAAGATAGCTTTGTTGAAGTTATATTTCTTATTCACTTCATCGCTTGATAAAATCATACCACCTCTTGGTCCACGAAGTGTCTTATGAGTTGTTGTTGTTGTAACGTGTGCGTATGGGATTGGGCTCTCATGAAGACCTGCAGCTACTAAACCTGCGATATGAGCCATATCTACCATTAATACTGCTCCAACTTCATCTGCGATCTCACGCATTCTCTTGAAGTCAATCTTTCTTGCGTATGCACTTGCACCGGCAATAATCATCTTTGGATGACATTCTAAAGCGATTTCTCTTACTTTATCATAGTCGATAACACCTTCGTCATTTACACCATAAGGTACGCAGTGATAATTCTTACCAGACATATTTACAGGACTTCCGTGTGTTAAATGTCCGCCATGGTCAAGGTTCATTCCCATGTAAGTATCTCCCAGATTCATTACTGCGAAAAATACTGCCATGTTTGCCTGTGCGCCGGAATGAGGCTGAATATTAACATATTCACAGCCAAATAATTCTTTTGCTCTTTCGATTGCCAGATTCTCTACAACGTCTACATACTGACATCCACCATAATAACGTTTTCCTGGATATCCTTCTGCGTATTTATTTGTAAGGTGGCTTCCCATTGCTGCCATTACTGCTTCGGATACTAAATTTTCTGAGGCAATCAGCTCCAGATTATTTCTCTGTCTTCCAAGCTCGTCCTCCATTGCTTTTGCAACTTCTGGATCAAAATCCTTCACATAATCAAAACTAAACATTTCTATTCCTCCGTTTTCTATACTGCATCTTCTAAAACAGATATGCATATGGAGATTATAGCATACTGATAAAATACAAGCAATGATTAAATCCTATCGTATTGTAGGCTTTTTAGTTAAAAATATAAAGTTTCTCCGTACGTTTACAATTCTTCCCTGTATTTTTTTGCATTACATAGAAAACTTTTATCTTAATTTGCGTGAGCATTCTCGTACATTAAAAAAATACTTTTTACAAGATATATTTTCCAATTTGCGGGAAATTACTTTTTATTTTTTTAACTCACTCTTAAAATATACGAAATACCTTTTCAATGATTCTATCTTTTTTCATAAATATTGCAAAAAATCATAACACCTGAATGACTTCTCTCACATTAGATACACCAATTACCTGAATCTTCTGACAAATGTTATCTCCAAGTACTTCGGCATTCGTTTTTGGCATAATACATCTGGTAAATCCCATCTTAATCGCTTCGGCAAGTCTCTGCTCTACATGACTGACACCACGAACTTCTCCAGTAAGACCTACCTCACCAAAAATCAATGTTCCCTCATGAACAGGAAGATTGCGATAACTTGATACAACTGCACAGATGATTCCAAGATCAATTGCCGGTTCTCCAAGTTTCATTCCTCCGGCAAGATTGACATAGGCATCGCAGCCTCCAAGCTGCATTCCTGCCTTTTTCTCAAGAACTGCCAGTAAGAGATTTACTCTGTTAAAATCAATTCCAACCGTAGTACGTCTTGGCATATTAAAACTTGTCGGAGAGACTAATGCCTGAATCTCGATTAACAGTGGTCTAGTTCCCTCCATTGAACAGACAACCACGGAACCTGACGCATCCGTCGGTCTGCCATCAAGCATTACTTTGGATGGATTCTCCACTTCGACGAGTCCCTGCTCTTTCATCTCAAATACACCAATCTCATTCGTCGAGCCAAAACGATTCTTTACGCCTCGAAGGATTCGGTAAATTGCCGTCTGGTCCCCCTCGAAATAAAGAACGGTGTCCACCATATGCTCCAATGTTTTCGGTCCGGCAACGACACCTTCTTTTGTAACATGACCAACTAAAAATACAGCGATTCCTTCTACTTTTGCAAGCTGCATCAGCACAGAAGTAACCTCTCGCACCTGACTGACACTTCCCGCTGCAGAAGTAATTTCTTCGCTGTACATTGTCTGTACAGAATCCACTACAACCATATCCGGTTTTGCTTCTCTTACCGCTTCTGCCGCCGCATTAATATCTGTCTCGCAAAGAAGAAAAACATTTTGCTTAAATCCGCCAAGCCTCTGTGCACGCATCTTAATTTGTTTTAAAGATTCCTCTCCTGAAACATAAACAACCTTTTTCCCACTGTTTGCCTGATAACGGCAAATCTGCAGGAGTAGAGTAGACTTTCCAATTCCCGGATCACCACCTACTAACGTAAGCGACCCCTTTACAATTCCCCCACCAAGAACCCGGTCAAGTTCTGGAATTCCGGAGCTTGACCGATCTTCCTCTTCCATAGATACTTCAAATAATCCTGTAAGCTCCTGACGAGGCAGATTATCTCCTCTCTTTCCAGTCCCTTTAGACATCGGACTTACCTTCTCCTCTGTCATCGTATTCCACTGGTGACAACCGGGACACTGTCCCATCCATTTGGGTGTTTCGTAACCACATTCTTTGCAAAAAAATACGGTCTTTGCCTTTGATTTTGCCATAGATAATTCCTTTCCAATTTTAATAAACAGAAGTCAAAAGCTTTCGCCCCCAAATCCTCTCTCCACGAATTTAATGCACCCCGGACAGCCAAAGACAGAACCCTTACAATGGAATAATCCATTTCTGTGGCCTCGGAGCAAGTGTTGGATGCGAGTGCGAAAGCAAGCATTCAACAGGCCGCGACTAAAGTCACAGAAATGGATTATTTCATTGCAAGGGTTCGTCTGTCATCCCAACGAATAAAATTCGTCCACCATCTATTTTACTATTTGGACTTTTGCTGTTTCTCCTGCATCTAATTCGATGCTGAAACTGATTTTTCCGCTGAGACTGGATTTGAGCTTGCCAATATTAGTATCGTTAACATATACTTTGTATTCCTTTTCAGGTTCTACTTCAAGAGTAATCTGTAAGTCATCCGCTGCCTCTGTCTCAAACACAATCTGGCGTTCTGTTTCTTTGTAACCATGTACAGCAGAACCTGGTACAGATTCATATACAACACCGCCATTTTTCTCTAAGCGGGTAATCTCCTGAAATGTTTTTACTTTATATGTATCGCCCTCAAATGAAAAATCATCAAGCTTTGTCTTTTGTGTGAGACTATAATCTCCAAAGCTTAAACTTCCATTCTCTTCTGCTTTTAATAATTCTTTTACGTTAGCCATTGTTATATCCTCCGTATTTATATCTGTCAAGTTACCGTTATTATACAAGAAAACGGGAAATTTTTCTACAAAAAACACATAAATTTTATTGAGGTTTTTTAAAAAAGTTACATACGGCTTAAAAATGGCTTAAATACAGGCTTATTGTACTGTAATTTTATTCACACAAAATCAAGGGGCTTCATATTCTGCCCCTTTTTTGCCCCTTGGCAATTCAGCAATTGATATTAAGATGCTATGGTATAATCTTTTGCAGGTATCCAGAATAGATACCTGCTTATTTTTTACACAGCTTATTTACAATCTTCTGTACTGCGTTATAATCATAACCCGCTGCCTTTAATTTTTTCTTGCGTGTTTCTCCAGAACCCCATTTACCGGCAATCACCTCTTTTGCAATTTCTGTATTGCTCTTTTTCTTATTGCCCTTGCCTAACGGTGTACAGAACCAGGTCTCGTTTTTGCCTTGTCCAGTAATCCTGTTAAGGTCTATTTTGTCTGAAATTCCAGGGCATGTACATTTATCGCTGAACTGATGCAGGTCAACGCCACGATGGCACGGATATTTAGAACTGTATGTACCGTTATTCCGGCCGTATCTGGCTTCCCACCAGAACGTGTTGTTCCCTCTCTTTGATATAACAGTATGATAACTAGCATAGTCTGCATACATATGATAAATTCCGCATTTATAACCAAGTCCTTCAATATAATCGAGAGCCTTCTGTACGTTACCTGCTTTGTTGCCGCATTCCACATCGAGAATGTAGCCTACGAAACACTTACCAATTAATTTCTTACACGTATTTACCATAAACTTCGCCTGCGCTAATTCGTCACCTTTGTCAAGGTATGTATATAACCAGTATGGAATCTTTCGTTTTTCACATTCGCTGATGATTTTTTTTAATGCGCTATCCACAAAGCTAGTACCCTGTGTAGCCTTTGTGATGATGAAAGGACAGTTGGTCTCAATTTTATTCCAGTCTTTGACCGGGTGATGATGTGAAATATCTGGATAAAGTTTACTCATAATTATTCTCCTTCTGGTAATTCGTCTGTCATATCACTTAAAAACTTTTGAATATATTTCTTAACTCTCTCTGGCACCGGCAGTCCGCATAATGTCATATTTTTTAAAATAGAAACGGCCTCATAAAGAACAAATAACAGGCAGAAAAATTCGCATACACCTAATTTTTGAATACCCAATAATTTTATGTACTGCTCCGGAATCATAAAGAGCATATTAATGTGCATGATAATGTCTACAAGCATCAGTAACCCAACGCTGAGCAGCATAGCCGCCTTTCTGATTGCTCCGTCAATTCCTACGCAAGAATTAAACTTATGTTCTTTAATCGCCCGGAGCACTCCCAAGATAGTGTCTAATACGACAGCGATTAATAAAATTTCAAAAAATGAATTTCCTGTAAGTAATTTCAACGTTTCCTGAATCATAATCTTCCCCTCCTATTTCTCAGCAAAAACTAATACATTGCTCCATCTTCCATAGTATTTTCCGTACAGTGCCCGAACTCTTACATAGTATTTTCCATGCACCATTTCACAATCATCTTTCTTGCAATCACACTCAAAAGCTGCCCAATGGGCTTTTGGGCTTCCGGAAAATTTATATATGTAAGTCTTTGTCTTGTTTTTAAATTTCGGGTCTCTCGAAAATTGATTCTCGAATCCGGTTGCCTTTTTCACAGGGGTCCACTTGTACTCTATGACTCTCCTATCTTTTTCACTGTCGTATTTGTTCTGCACTGCTGTTGCCTTAGGCCGTGGAGATACCGCTGCATAAATCATGTTTCTATAATTATTTCTACTAACAGTCCTTGCTGAAACATTTGACGGAATAATCATTCCGGCTACAAGCAGCATTGCTAACATTAAACATAATTTCTTCTTCATAACTTTTCCTCCTATTTTACAATTACTACGCCTCTGTATGTTTTGTTCGTACACCTTCGTACATTTTCTTTCTTAACAGTTACTACACTTTTCTTTCCGTCCGAAAACCTCCAAATCTTTCCCGTTTTTGAGTCCACAAGCAATACCACGGTATGAATCGGGTTGCCCTCTTCAAACAGTACCATGTAACCCTTTCGCAGCTTTGCTTCCAGCTGAGCATTTGTCAAAGACTTATAATATGTCGCAGGCTTACCAGAGCAAATCTGATTAATGCCTTTTGCAACCTGCATCAGAGGATACTTCGCTCCACGCGTTAGTTTTTTTCGAGCATACTGTAAGACCTGTTGCATGGTTTTCTTTACGCCCCGAAATCTTAAAGCCATGTAGAATCCTACAAGGCTGCATCCATGGTGTTGAATAAAATCACTCTTGAAATCATGCTGACTTGGAACAGGAATCTGTCTTCCATTGTCTAAAATAATTCGCCATGGATATTTCTTTTTGCTCTTCTTATTTTTGTTTGCTGCTGTTCTCACTTCAATCACCTCCTTGAGAACTAAAAAATACACAATAATATCAATAAATATCATTGTGTATCATATAAAATATTATATAATATACTATATCGACCCTTTAGGATCGTTTTTTAATTCCTTTTCAATAGCCGCCTATGGCGGCTATTATTTTTACAAGTGTTTCTCTTGAATAAATTCCTGAATTGCTCTAATATGAGTAATTAACTCACTATCAATTGCTATAAAGTTTCCTTTATTATTCTGACTTTTAATGTTTCCTTTTTCATCAACCTCTGAATATGTATAGGCAACTCTATCCCCTTCTCCTGTAATCAGGTGCGTAAATGATGTTAGTTTCTTCATTATGCTACCTCCAATTCTTTATAAAAATTATCTACCATCTCTGCCGCTTCTGATGCGTAATCTATGTCAGTAAAATCTTCCTCATCGAAAATCTCAAGTCGTTCCGTTTCGTAGTCCTTTTGACGCGCCTTTATCTCCCAAGCAAATTTTAATTCTGGTGTACCAGCGGCTTCAAAATAGGTATCTTCTTTTTTCTCTATCCACACATCCCCTTGTCCTTCTTTCTGTAGAAATACTTGATATTCAATGTTCGTAACTATCGTTTCTGAAAAAATATCATCAATCATGATAATACATTTGCCACTTTCATCTAAAGTAGCTTCTCCCACGTCTCCGAATACAGGAGATGGCATTTCGTAGCAGTATAGACTACGGACGGCATAGTTATCTGTGTTTACTACTCGCTTTTTGGTTCCTGATGCTGTAAGATTTTTCGTTGTTATGCCAACAGGCTCTATCCTCGTAAGATTACCATTGTCCGTATTTGCAACCTGTAAACCGTTTCTAGTTAGTACGCTAAGTCTATGTCCACTTGCCGCTGTACACGCTGGCGTTCCGCTGCTTGTGGCAATTAATATTTCTGATTTAAAACTTATATCTCCACTAGAAGCAATTTCTGTACTTCCAACTTTCAGATTTCCACTTTTATCCACTTTAAAATTTGTTCCCAGGGCACAAGAACCATCTGAGTTTATCTTTGATGTACCTGCTGTCATGTTTCCGGCCTTATCTACCTTAAAATTTGTTCCAAATATACAAGAACCATCTGAGTTTATCTTTGATGTACCTGCTGTCATATTGCCGGAGGTATCTATTTTAAAGTTTTCTCCTAATGCGCACGAGCCGTCTGGATATAAATAAGTCGTTCCAAATCTGGCTTTTCCATCAGAATAAAGTACAAAACTCCCATAAAAAGTAGAGCCTTCTCCTGTCTTTTTTTGACAAGATAATATCCAAGTGCTATCTGGGGCGCTTTGCAGTGGCGGTTGAAAATATACTCGATATGTAGTATCGCCCGATACAATATCTTTATATATTGCTGTATTATCTACATTCCAACCGCCGATTACCGCTTTTTTAGTTTCTACGCTTCCATCTGTATTAATTTTGAAATAGTTGTTTGCCGTTACTAAGCCTTCTAGTTTTATTAAGCTGCTATTAATAGTAATTCCCTCTGTAGACATATTAATTTGACTAATGAGCGAAGATTTATCTGCTTTGTCAGCCCACTGTGCACTTTTTGTAACTGTGGCTACAATTGAAGAATCTGTTATCTTGACAGAAGCTTCTTGTTTCCATGTCTCCAATACAGACACTCTATCTTTTGCAGATTTTAAATCACTGTTGCTTGCGTAATCTTTTAGCAATTTATCCGTATTGGCATTCGCAGAGTTTTCTGCATTTGAAGCATAATCTTTTGCTTGTTTATCTAAATCACTTTTCGTAGAAGATAGAATTTCCGATGTGACATATGTTTTTGATATAGATAACGAAATTTCGTCTACTGCTGCTTTAATAGCTGCATTCATTGTTTCTGTTGTACTGTAATCATTACTTAGTCTAGTACTAACCTGCGAAAGATTTGCTGATAATCCATCTACGGTGGTTTTATACTCAGATAACTTGCTATCGAGTGCTGTGTACTGATTTGTCACAGAATCGTATTTTGTTGCAAGATTTGAGTATTGTTGCGTAAGTCCAGAGATGTTCAAATCCAACTTTCCAAGTTTACTGTACATTGTAGTTCCGCTGTTTTGCAGCTCTTGAATCTCGCTCTCACTGATGAGAGCTGCTATCTTCCCTTGTGTAACAGACACGGATGTCTCTGCAGCTAGAAATCTTCTTTTTATTGCATCTTTAGCGAATATGTTTACTTCTTGTTCTAATCTCATGTTTTCTACCTCCTTTCTGTATTCTTTTGTGAATCAAATAGTAATGGCAAGTATGAAGGAATATTCACATTAAAGCCGTCAATAACAATGACCTTTCCAATCAAAATGAGACATTCTTATGTGCTTCTTTTTAAATACATAGACCAAGACACAATAAAAAGCATTCGTGCCTGCATTGTGTGTTCTAAGCAGAGAGAAGATGCAGAAGGGATGACTCTGTGGCTTGCTCAAGAAACAGAGTCTATAGTCATATTGATAGAGACCGAATCATGTTCTGTTACATCTAAAAATTCCTGGATTGCTTTGTCTGTACATGAGCTATAAAATAGTAAGACTGCCGCCTTAACAGGTACTACAGCGCAAAAAGATATTACTGAAATACCAATAAACGGAGCTCTGAAATTTGCACTTGTTTTTTGTGGTAATAATATGTATTTTGCAAATACCAATTCAAATGGAGCTCAAGCTTTCGTTAGAGCTGTATCAGCACCAGAAAAGACTGTAACATGCACGACTATCCAGAATAAGCTTATCATTCGAAATGATGATGAAAATGCAAAAGCTTATATGTGTAAAATTTTTTAACACTATAAAATAGTAAGAGTTTTTACAAAATGTATGTACTCCAAGGGGGAGTTGCGCTGACTATTGAATTGAAATACGACACTGGTTATTTTCTTGTTGTAGCAGGATTGAGCAATAATAATATATCCCCATCAACAGCAAATGTGTATACAGTTATAACAGCAGCTGAAACACGAAAAAGTGATGTCTCTATCGTTTGTTCAAGTACTAGCGACGTTAATATTTCAATCGAAGGAAATAAATTAACTTTGTCCAGTAATACATGGAAAAAAATCTTCATTAAATAGTAAGGGTTCTCAGATTGCTGCGATAGGTATAAATGATATAGATAATCCTCCTAACGCAATAATATTGAGAACAGCAACCAATCCCGTTGGCCTTCCTGAAAGTCTCGGCAGCAATGGGTGTATTGTTATTCAACAGAATCCGAACAATGCTTTTAACTGCCAGATTGCTTTTTCTTTCGGAAGTGATAAGATTGCTATACGCCGAAAAAGAAATGGCACTGCTTGGACAGACTGGAAGTACTTCTCTGCCGAATAAAATAGTAATGCGATTACGGAGCACAAGATTAATTCATCTTTTGCTGATATAGAAAACGAAAGAACAGGATTTTATGCTATTTCATATGGTAATACTACACCTTCTTCCGATCCAAGTGCCCCTGATACTTCCACTGCAGCACATTTCTGGTTTGTAATACATGCGCAAAGATTTGCAACTAGAAAATTAGAAATTGCTATATCTCCTTTTAGGGAGCGTAATACACTTTATTTTCGTACATATCATGATAGGGCCTGGTACGGTTGGTATGCATTAACAGGTGAAAAAGTAACCAATTAAAGCTTTATAAAATAGTAAGGCTCAAATTGTCTGTGTCGCAGGAACAACAAATGATGTTGGGATTGTGACGGTCTACGGAAAGTTTGCGGTGAGTAAAGCTTATTGCCTATCCAATGCTGCTTCGCAATTAGCAACGCCTTATCGTATAACTGTAGATTCGATTTCCCCTACAAATCTCCGATTAAGGATTAGAGATATTGCAACTAACAAGGCTTTAGCAAACGCAGATTTACCAAAGTTTGATGTACTCATTGTCGGAAAATAATTTTCCACTTCCCATTTAGCCTAGCAGTCTGCTTCTCCTCTTTTTCCTTGCCTTCTCCCTTGAATTTCTTTTTCTTTCCACGCAGAATAAACCGCCATTTCTGCCGGTTTGAAAAATCATTATAAAACGTTGCGTTAGGCTATGTAACGTCTAAAAGATGCTTTTACGTTTTCCTCGCTAACAGTTACATAAAGCATGGTCGTGTCTGGTTTCTGATGACCTGCGTAAGCTTGTATCTCCTGTAACGGAATACCTCTGTTCCCTGCGTCTGTAAGCAACGTCCTACGGAACTTATGTGGATGAGCATGGATACCTGTCTTTTTACCCAGTGTCCGCAACATCGACTGTATTGCTTGCTTTCCCAGACGGCTGTGTGGCTGCTTGTTGCTCACAAACAGAGCCGGGTTCATGTCCGTTCTTGCGAACAGATATTTTTTCAGATGATATGCACACTCATCTGTTAGATACACTTTTCGTTCTTTCTTTCCCTTTTCTCCGTAAATAATTACCTCCTTATTGCTCCAGTCTATATCTTTTCTGTCTAATCTTATTACCTCTCCTATTCTTGCTGCCGTTGAGTATAAAAACTCCATAATTGCAATGTCCCGTTGACATTCTGCACTACACCGCAGATGTTCCATTTCTGCTTGTGTAAAAGGCTTTTTAATCACCTGCGGTACTTTTATCTTCTTTAGCCTTCTCATTGGATTCTTAGCTATATATCCTTCATCAGATACCCAGGCAAAGAAGCTAGATAAATATCTTCTAATTGTATCAAGATAAGACATGGATATTTTCCGTGTCTCTTGATACATAGCAAGATAATACCGTATGTCATTCGTTGTGATGTCTTGTAATTTTTTATTCAATGTTGTTATCAGTCGTGTTACACAATCATTATAGCTTTTTAGTGTACCTTCCGAACAATTTTCAATCCTTTTGCTTGCCAGGAACGTTCGAAGTATTTTCTCCCAATGCCGCTCCGAAGTTACCAGATCTGTACATTCCTGTTTTACTTCAATATTATGAAATTCCAATACAAGCACGTTCTCAAGTTTCTGTAATTGCTCATTGTCTAAAACTTCCTGCATTCTCATTAAAATTTTGCTCTGAATCTTCTCAATTTCAGTCATAATAAGCACCTCCTATGGCTTAATTTTGCCATAAAAAGTGCTTTGTTCATAATTAAATTAAATGGGAAGAGGAAAATTATAAAACAGTAACTATTATTCGAAACCAACTTTCAGATGAAGCGATTAATTTATTCCCTTCTAAAGATAACGATATGTTTTCAACCGATTGTATTTCTGTGAGTTTTCCAGTAAGTTCATCTCGTACCCTGCTGACAATTATTCCAAATCCTGTGTAAGAAATATTAGAACTTGTAATTTTCGAGTAAGAAACAAGCGCCATTTTATTATTAGGAATTGTAATATTTGTGCCTTTTGCAGGATCATGTATATATATTGAAGTCTTACTATTTAAACTTGAATCCAGTCAGCAAAAACACCATTGTTAACTGGACGAGTAAAGATTTTTCCTACCGAAGTCAATGCGTATTGCATTCCCCATTCTTCCCCGCTCTTTACGTTAATTATTAATGTTAATGGGTTAGGAAGCGGAAAATCTGATGCTCCTTGCGCTTTATAAAAACTTATCCCTACTTTAGCTTTTTTATAAGTTTCCTCGATTGACGTATGTTCAAACAAAAGCTTTTTAGGTACAGCGTTACTATTTAATTCATTAAGGGCTGCTAATAATGTCTTATTTCCTTGGTCCAAATTAAAAGTCTGTGAGGTCAGGCTTGATAAGATCTGTTTTGTCAGGTTTTCAAGGGTAATAATTCCTCCCTCGTTCGTATCTGGGTCTAAAAAAATGAGTTTTTTCCCTGTTGGGATCGTTGTTGTTTCTGCGAGTGTGTTTGCGTTTACTCCATCTGCTGGTAATGACATAATATTTTCCTCCTATTCTTCGGCATTAAAGCATATTGCTTTTTTACTCAAGATGAGTATTTTGCCGTTTAATATTAATGCTAATTGTTTATATGTTGTAAAGCGTCCAACTACTGTTCCGCCGAACATATAGTCTTCATTGTTTACTGTAATCGAATATCCATATCCAAGAAATTCTTGGCCAGATTCTGTTTTTTTTCGCCAAGAGTAATTTTTCTCCGGATATTCTCTTGTGATGTCTTTGCCTGCTTTATACAGCACTACTGAGATTGTAGTGGTCTCATCTCCGTTATCAGTATACTGTGTGTTGTATATCAGTGTTTTATCAGATATTTCTTTGACTTCACTTGTTGTCTCACTTAAAGTTGCCCGGATGCCTTCGAGTCCTGTTTCGATGCTTGTCATTTTCTGACTTGCATTTGAGGCTTCGTTTTTTGCCGATTCTACGTCTTCGCTCATTTGAGTGTAGACTTGATTTAGTGTCTGATTCTTTTCATCAAACCAGATTCGGCTGCTATTGATTGTCTGAACACTGTTATTGATTGTTGTAAAGAGGCTGTCGATGTCTAACTTATTTGCTGAGATTGCTGCATCATCACTGACCATCTTATTTACAATAAGTCCATCTGCAATAGCCCCCTCTTTGATGCCCGTAGAATCAATCAAAATTCCTTTGCCTGTCTTATCAAAGAGGGCAAAAGTAAAATCTCCATTCGCGTCTTGGCCAGCTTGCATCCTTATCACGCTGTCTGCATCTTTCCACTGTTGCGTTGCTCCTTGAATCAGGATGCCGCCATCATCCGATAAGATTCTAAATTTATTTGTGCTGATATCTCCAGCCAGTAAGTCCGAAATAGAAACCGTCTGCATAACTGCTGTCCGGATTAAAGCTGAGTCAATCACAGCGTTTTCAGATGTCAGATGAATGTTTTGTAAATCTCCTACTCCAGCATTGCCCATAAGCACATTTTTTAAATTTGCGTATTCGCCTTCCAGGATTCCTACTTTCTCGTGATTAACATCTAAGTTGGTTATCTTCGCATCAATCGCTGTAAATTTATTTGCTGTAAGATTTTTAAAGTTACCGAGTTCTCCGTTAATTTCCTGCACATTTTCTTTTACAACATCAAGATTTTTAATTGTTGCATATGTAATTTTTGCAGTATCTGCGTCAAGCTTGTTAATCATTGCGGTATCAATCATAACAAGTTGTGCATAATACCGTTCCATTTCTTTTGTCTGAGGTCCTTTATAACTGTCATTTGTCTCAGCTTCCGACAGTCCGGCCGCTTCGATAGAATATGTTAAGCCTCCATCATATTCCCACTCCAATTTGGCTACAGGGACTTTATAAGACTCTCCGCTTAAATCTTCCACCGTGATGATGTCCCACACGTCTAATCTAGGGTCACCAAGCATTTTTAGTGTTCCCGGCATATAAGAGAAGCTCTTTAACTTCTGAAAGGCACTATCAAGTATGCCCTGTGTCATGAAAGGATTGGAGAAACTTATTGTTCTTGCTCCACTTCCGGACGAAATAGAAATGCTATTTCCATCTTTGTCCTGGCCTGTGTAGCAGGTTAATCTGTCTACTGTGAATAAATAATCATTACGTTCGAAATTGCCCCAGTAGCGTCCCGTTCCTATGGTGTACTTATTATCTTCGTAAGTGTGTATTTCAATTTGCCCTTGCCTATTACATACAGCAAAGCCGGCATACATTTGAGCAATATAGGACAGGGTTTCTCGGCAGCTATAACCTTTCGGGATTGGCATCGAAATAGAAGAAAGCCCCGATGTTGCCACCGGAACTTTTGTTATTTCTTCAATCTTTTTTAATACCGAGATTGTATCTGTTGTTGTGCCGTCTATCGAGAAAGGACGTTCTGTTTGCATCATACGGTCATATGCGGCGAATTCTATCTGCTCCTCATTCTTGGAAGGTTTTCCGGCGGTAAAGTAGCCGATTGGGATATATTCTTCTACGGAATCTATATCCATGCCAATTTGTAGTAAGAACTCTTTTCCCTCAATTGCGCCGGCGCAACTCATTGTTATGGTGACATATTGTGAGACTGTAGAGCCGAGTGAAAAATCATCTTCTCCCTCTGAACCGCCGGTAAATTTCACACTCTTTATATTCTCGATCGATACATCATCACAAGTAAGCAGGCATTTAAATGTTCTGGAATCCTGCTGTATCAAATTATTGAAGGCTTTCGTAGACTGATACACAGGACCACCTCCTACTCAGTCTCAGTCATGATGCAAAGTGTATCTATATCAGAAAGCGTTAAGGCATCATAACGGGAATCATCGTATTTTTCGATATCTTTCTCTGAGATTGTATGAAGATTCACTTCCGTATCGATACCGAGAAGTTCTTCTAAATCTTTATTGAATCTCTGTGTGTCTTTAAATACATAGCTATTATCTTTAACAGCCGGCTTTCCTTCACTGTCTTTCTCTGTATGTTCCTCAAGAATTTTCTCGCGAGCGACATTATAGGCTTCCGCCGCTTCGGCAAGACTTAATATATTGCGGTGAACCGCATATCCAATCTTGATTGGGAGTTTCTTTTCTTTTAACGCTGTGCATCCATTGATAAAATTAACGATATCTCTATTCTTTAACTTCATCTGTAGTTCCTCCATCTTCAATCTGATAAAGCATTTCATCAAATGCCGCCATATCCTTACGGCATTCTGTTTTATTTGCTTCATATAACTCTTTGTCCTGGATATTCTTGCTGCAGTTACTTTTGCCCGACTCTGGAATCTGTGCAGTCATATAGACTGCTGTCTTTCCGTCAATCATAGAACTATAACTTAACGTTGTTGATCTTGTTCCTTTTAACATAATGTCCTCCTTATTTTTCTATCAAATCTACCGCTACCCCTTGATATGTTTTCACGCCTTTGTAATAGCTATAAACAGGGTACGTTGGCGAGCCTGCATAAAATTTCTTTGTCACTCTGGAATCTGTGCCTGGATCCGTAAATGTAACATTGAAAAATGCCGGCTTTATAGCTTTGTCTATTACCGTAGCTTGTTGTCTCGTCAGAGGTGGCCAGGCGCATTTTAAAGTATATTTCGTGGCAATAAGATCACCAACCATTTCTCCGCTAGCTGCCCTTCCTGTATTTTTAGACCAGATTTTTTCTTTTGTGATTGTGAGGCCATTTAGCTTTAGAGTGGGCATTGTTACACCACCAATAATTAGCTCGTTACTCATCTGCCCACCTCCTAACTAAACACCGGTTTCCCGGTTGACTTTTGATACTGCTGCCCTTCTTTTCTGACGACTTTGAATAACTTTTTCGAATCACCTTCCAGATAGATATGTACATCTGTATTTTGATTCTTATCACTATTAAAGCTTTCCAAAGCATTTACCATCGCTTCAAATACACCTGCCCGGATAGCATCTACAATCTGATTATTGTTTGCAACTGCGTTCTTGTTTCCGATTCGTCCAACCATCTCTGGGCCGTTTTCTCGTGCGACAAACATCTCTCCCGCATCAGGAAAACCTCCTTTTGCATACCAGTTAAGGGAAAATGAAGGGGTCGAAAAACTTAGACCTCCTACATTGTGACTATTCCATGTTGTTGAAATATGAGGAAGTTTAATCCTTACGGAAGCAAAGCCATCTGCAAAGTTCTGAATCGCATTCTTTCCGGTTTTATACAGGTTGGGGATTGCCTTTGAGATTTTCGAAGGAAGATTTGACAAAGTGTTGTTCATTGTCTTCCAGTTATTGTCCAGACCATTTTTTAATCCAGTAATAACCTCTTTGCCGCGGGAAGTTACCTTACCTTTCACATCTCCTATCTTCTGATAAATCTCATTTTTAATCTTCGCTACATGATCCAGTAAGTTTGATTTCTTTACCGCATTCCAGCCATTCTTTATGCCGGCGATTGCATCTTTTCCTTTATCTACTAGCCATTCTTTCGCATTGCCAAGCTTTTCTTTAAATTCACCTGGGAGCTTTGCTATCCACGAAAGGACATCTTTTATTTTATCCTTAAGGCCTTTCAGAAGTCCGCTAATAATATGAGTGCCCTGCTCTGCCATAACTGTTGATGGAGAATGTATTCCGAAAGCCTTTTTGAATCCATCAATGAATGGTTTGAAAATATTGTCTTTAATCCATTTGGCAATATTTTTTATTCCATCTTTGATTCCCTTTTGGATCCCTTTTGGAATGTTGCCGCCACACTCTTCTATTTTCTTTTTAAAATATTTTTGCGCACCCTTAACTGCATCTCCAATCAAACCGCCAAGAAGTGCTGCCAGTCCACCAAATGCCGCTCCTATCAGCTCAAATACCCTGTTTGCTATACCAGTCCAATCAATGTTCTCGAAAAATTTTTCAATGCCTTTTACAGCTTTGTCCCATTTTATATTTTCAAGTGCAGTTATCGCAAAATCTAATATTCCCTTGATTCCATTCGAGAGTGTTTTTCCGGCCTTTGCCCAGTCAAACGTATCAAACAGACCATTTATTGCATCTGCAAGGGCTTTTCCAGCTTTCTTCCACTTGAAGTTTGTAACTGCCGTATATACTGCTTCCAGGGCTGTATTTAAGCCATTGCCAATAGTCTTTCCTACAAGTTTCCACTTTGTTGTCTTAATAAAGGTATTGATTAATGTGACAATGCCTCCTACAACATTTCGGACTGTTTCCTGAATCAGATCCCAGTCAATCCCCTCCATTGCGCCGTTGATGCCGTCACCAACCGCTTTTCCAAGAGAGTCCCAGTGAAAATTCTTTGCAAAAGTATTAGCAAAACTAAATGCTGTATTGAGTCCTTGAGAGATTGTATTTCCTACTAATCCCCAGTCTACTGTCTCGATAAAGCCATTTAGGAAGGTTGCAATACTTTTTGCTATCTTGTTGCACGTCTTCTTGATTCTATCCCACGGAATGCTCTCTAAGGCTTCATTGATTTTCTTTCCGACCATCTGGCCGATTTTCGTAAAGTCTCCTTCTGCCCAGGCATCCTTCAACATCTTGGCTAAGTCTTTGTATTTATTTGGGATTTTCACTGTCTCAAACATATCGTTCGGACTTAAACCGCCACCGGAGGAATCGGAGGAGTTCTTATCATCCAGCTTATTAATCTCGTCAAATCCCATAAGGGTGCGCTGTAAATTTTTCGCCTTTTTCGAGCTCTTATCAAGACTTGCTGCATAATCCTGGTTAACTTTCTTCGCCTTGACGAAAGTTCCCTGTCCAGCCAAGCTTGCTGTAAGCTGTCCAAACGCGTTCACTACCGTGATGATTTTCTGAATGAGAGCGTTTAGTATCGGTGTTATCACTGTAAGGATTGGGGCAAATGCAGTGGCTAAGGAATTCTTAAGTTGTGTAAGTGATGACATTAATAGCGAAAGGTCTGCATTTGTCTGTTTACTATACTTAGACAGGTTCTGCATTCCTTCTTTTACGCCACTTAACGCTCCTTGTATGACAAAGCTCGCAAACATGAATCTCGCCGTCATACCAAGTGTGCTTAATATGCCTCTTAATCCTTTGCCGGACTGTCCCATTCCATTCATTGACTTTCTGGCTCGTCCTATAATAGGAATACCAGAGGTAAATTTCTGAATCAATGCGGCAAATGCTCCAGAAGTTCTTCTAATAACGGTTGACACAGAATTAAATACTGCCCTTAATCCTCCGACTGCTCTTTTGATACCGCCCCATCCTTTTGAAACTAAATTTACCGCGGTCCGTAAGCCACCTAATGCTTTCGAACCAATGTAAGCGGTATTTTTAATCACTGTTCCAAGCACGGGGATATTCTTTACAGTATTACTTATAGACGAAGTAATCTCTTTCATTTTCGCTGGTATCTGTTTTAAAGAATACGATGCTGTAGCTCCTGCTGTTTCAAGTCCGCTACCGCTGCTTAATTTACTTGAAGTAACTCGCTCTGTATCTTGTCCTCTTGCAATCATAGTGATTCTGTCTGAATTATACCTGCGAGCCTGCCTCTGCGTCGCTGCTATCTGTGTGTCGATTCCAGAGGTATCTTCTTTCCCTGCCTGTAAATCACGTTTCTTTTGCTGAAGCTTCTCTAAAGATTTATTCGTTCGGTCAATATCATCTTTTATCCTTAAATAATCGTCTGTATAGACTCTTATCCCTGCCGCTAATTGCGCTTCTTTCACGTAATCTTTCATAGACTCTTTGAGTTCACCAGCTCTTATATCCGTTATTGTTGACTTGATTCTTTTGCCTACCTGTTTCCACGGGGCAGCCAACTTATCTCCAGCTGTATTTTTAAAACTGATGTTGTTCATCGCTTTCTTGATGGCATTACAAGCTTTCTTAGCTTCTGCCTCACTCTGGCTCATCTCTCTTTTGAAAGACTTCGAGTCTCCTTCTATCGTAACCTTTAATTTTGCAAGGTCTTCACTCATATTTCCACCTCCTTCCTTTCAAAAGTAAAAGCCAGGATTACTCCCGGCTCTCAAATTGAGCGATACGTTTTCGCCAAGCTTCTTTGTATCGCTCTAATTCTTCCTGTTTTCTTCTTTCATCGTCTAGTTCTTTTTCCTTCGCAAATAATTCAGGATAATAATCCCAAGCTTTTATTACTTGCCCGTCTTCTGAAAAAGCTGCAGCTAAGTTTCCTGTTATCGTTTCTGCTAAGATAAAATTATCCCATATTACTTGTTTTCTTCTTTCTTTTTCTCTTTTGTAATGTGCTTCTAAACAATCAATAATCTCATTAAGAGATAACCTCCAGAAGCGTTCCGGGCTGATTCCGGCATATAACGCTTCTGGGTAAAGATGCATCAGGTACTCTGTTGTGGTAGTTATTTCATCTCTTCCATGATGTCCTCTACCTGCTCTGCCGGGAAAAAACCCGAAACAACCAGGGTAGGGATGATGACTTTTGTATAAAGGCTGAACTGATCTCCACCATCTTCCTCTGTCCACGTGTCATACATTTTTTTGATTTTTGTATAACTCATGTTATGTTCCCAGTTTTCCATTGCCGCCTGAATGATTGTCAGCATAACAGAAAGGGGTGGAATTTCATCAATCATGTTTATGATGTTCTGGTGATATTTATTTTCTACTCTTTCAACAGAGCCTGCCTGCAGTTTTAACTTGTAGTCTCTGCCTGCTACTGTCCAATAATGAAAAGGCTTTCTCTTCTTTTCAATCTCTACTACTTTTTCTTCTGTTTCATTTACTTCATCTAATCCGCCAAGATTTTCGTTCATCTTCTACCTCCTATGCTGGGTCTGTACGTTTGATTGACTGTACAGCGATAGTTGCCTCAAATTCGATTACACCGTTGACTCCACCGCCGGTACGTTTTACTGCTACCTGTCCTGTAAATTCTGTTATTGTCTTGTCTGGAAGTGTTTCCTGAAAAGTCAATACTGTTCCCTTATCCGCTGCCGCGCTTAAAGCTCTGTACGGAGATTCTACGTTGGTATTATCATACTTAAACTTGTACTTCATATCCGATAAATCCCCAATTCCCTTTTCATATACTTTATGGGGATCTGTTAAACAAGTATTATCTACTTTTTCAATATCTTCTCCCATTTCCGGGATTTCTTTTAATCCAGGAAGATCCTTAAATGCAGATTCCGCGCCGCTGGCTTTGTAGCCTAATTTCGTTCCATTTGCTAACATATGTTCGCCTCCTAATTATTCCAATATACAAGGTCTGAATCCATATCAATGATCCCTTCATACCTCATCTGTTTATGTTTGAGTCCCGAAGGGTCAGGCACATCCATACAGGCCGTTCGTACTAAACCAAGTGTTGCGATTTCTTTGTCCACCTGCATTGCCGTCTCGGACGTACTCTTGTTATGCCAGATATCAATGCGGTATCTGACTTTTGCTTTGTCTTCTTTGTTGTCTGTGCGTTCAATAACGCTGTTGTCTTCCTCAGTGTACTGGATCACCGGGAACTGCGCCCAGTTTGCAGGATAAACGTCTGTGACGTTATCTGCTACTTTACACAGTGCAGCGTAAATCTGGTCTTTTACATTTTTCATTTATTTTCCTTTCATTTCTGCTTTAAATCCTGTTCTAAATGCACTCAAGACTTCTTTTTCGTTATCCTTTAAGGCTGGATACATAAAAGGGTAAGCAGGATTACCTGTGCACTGATAAAAACGCCCCTGTGATGTGTCAATGTAAAACCAGCGGTATTTTTCCGCTACCCTTCTATCTACCTGGCTTTCATGAATCCACCACGGGGACATCTTATAAACTGGTGAGATATCTGGAGAAATCCCGGCATGATGTTCCTGTCCCTTTTTGCCTGTACCAAACTCAATATACGGGGCATAGGCTTTATTTGTGTAACATATGCCCTGTACAGTGTCACCGTTTTGCCTTACTTCTGTGTGGATGCTCTGTCTAAGTTCTCCGGTGTCTTCATGGCAATTTAAGACTGCTGCCGACCTTACTATTTCAATCGCCTGTGCTGTTGCCTGCGTAAGGTTTGTTTGTGCAAGTTCTCTTAATTTCCTGCCGAGTTCTTCCATTCCCTCTACTGCCATAGGCTTTCCACCTCCAGCGTGAGAAAACGATATGGTTTTATCGCTACGACTTTATGGTCTGCTTTGTAGACGATCCTTGTTTTCGTGTGAAAAAGAACCGCTTTGCCACCCAAAATAAGAGCTTTGCTACCGATACATAATAGTTTCGGTTCGAAAGCTCTTTCTTTTTCTATCGCCTGATAGAGACTGATTCCATCAAGTTCTTGAATGTCAATGCCACTATCAAGAATATAGTGCAGGTGTCCATCTTCGTCTGGTTCAATTCTGTAACCTTCTGCTATGCGAAGATTCTTGATATAGTTTAAGCGACTGCCATATTGTTCCGCCTGTACTTTTCCTGACGCTGGCCAATATTCACCCCGGAACGGCACATCTAAATCGTACCGTTCTGTTACGCAGCCTTCGTTATCTTTTTCTACAATCCTCTTTCGGTGGTAATATGTATGCAGTCTATTCTCCCGAAGCCTCATAAACTTTTCCTCCCACACGGGCAAGCCGGTAACGATTTAAAATATCATAAATCTGTTTTGGTGCATCATCAAAACTATAAGACTCCCCACCCTCGCTCCGGTTCTTTTCCCCTTCGGTTCCCCGTCTGTTATAAGCAATCAGAGCAAGATCCCGCATCGGTTTTCTTAGCTGAGGAATCAAATTTTTTCTGTTTGTGTAAGAAAGAACCGTTTCTTTTGCATCCTCTAATAGAACTCCTAATAGAGATTCGTCTGTGCATCCAGTAAGGACTTTTAAGATTTCTACATCTTCCTGCACATTACTCCTCCTTTAATACATCAATAAGCTGCTGCTTATTTAAGGAACTTGTCCCCTCTAAACCTTTTGACTTTGCGAGTTCTTTCAATTCCTGTATGGTAAGCGCTTCTAAGTTCTGTTTATCTTCCTTAGATGAGGAATCCTCTGTTTCTGAATTGTCTTCTGCTGAATCAGAAGGAATTTCCTCTGTCTCTAATTCAGCATAGCCTCTGTTTTTCCACTTCTGAATATCTGCACCTTCCGCTTCTCTTTCTACATTTTCATTAATCAATCTCATTATGATGCCTCCTTGATGCTGATATAGATAGAATCTAATTTGTTATCTAATACCCAAATGTCATGGAAACGTCTGTAATCCATCTGCCAAGCATTCAGCTTCTGGTTTACTGCTGGGTCAAAGATACGCATGATATCCTGTTTTGTGACTGCGATTGGTGTGGTTACTGGGCAAATGAAGAAATTTAAATTCTTCGCAGATGTGCCTTTCTCGTATCCACCCTTTTCCTGTCCAGAAGTTTTTCCATCATTTAACTTAATCGTGCTATACATACAGTTTGAAGGAGTTCCGATAATTGGAACTTTATCTACGGATGGCACCTCTGTCTGAATGCCTCCCTTAGAAAATGTTGTCACTCTGATTTTATCTGAAAGCTCCAGCTCTAATTCCATGATGAAATTTTCTGTTGCCTGACAGATTAACGGTCCATTGTAACCGTTTTCTCTTATTGCCTTGATTCCTTCTTTAATCTTACGAAGAGCCGAAGTTCCTGTTCCTCCCGGTGTGTAACCTTTGCCAATCATGCCGGCTTTATTTGCCGTAAGAACTTCCGTTGCAATCTTCGAAATACGATACGCATCAATTTCGGGAATCACCTGTGTTCTCTGAAATTCTCCCATTGCCGCTCCTGCTGTCGGGATAAAGTTAGATTCATTAATATCCATTGGGTCTAACTGGAATAAACGTCCACGATCCTGCGTCATTTTTCTTGTTTCATACTCCAGCGTAACGGAGCCGCGCTGGTATCCAGCCTCACGGTCGTAATCTCCCATTCCCTGAATATTCATTTTGGGAATCTTAACTTCCGCTCCTCCGTTATAAAGTACCTGTCCAGCATTAGCATCCATCCATCCGGTTGTAGCTTCCCTTACCGCTATCTTATCAAGCATTGTCATGAATAATGTTGCTGTTGCTAATGTATTGATTGCCATATATTCTCACTCTCCTTTTTAGTTATAAATACCCATCATTGCATTGTAAACCTGCTTTTCAAGGTTGTCCTGTCCACCTGTCTCTGTTGCTTTCTTTGGTGGCTTATCGCCTTTTAATTTTTCATCGACTGCTACTTCTACTGCCTTCTGGAAGGTATCTTTTACAGTCTGCATTGACTTTTTGCAAGAATCTGCATCCGTATAATCAAGAACCTCTGCAAGTTCTACTGGAAGACCATCAGAAGTTAAGGTATTTTTTGCTTCTGCCATCAGTTCCGCTCTTGCCACTTTCTGCTCTCTTTCAGAAAGTTCTTTGTCTTTCTTATTCTGCATGTAAGTTTTCTGTTCATCTTTTGTCATTTTAGCCAGCTTTTCCGCTTCGGAAAGCTTATCATCTGTTAAGGCTTCCCACTTCTCCTGTGCCTTTCCTACAGCTGTATTCACTGCTTTCTGTACTCTGCGGTCAAACTCTGCCTGATTCCCTTCCTGTGCCAGAAAATCATCAAATGATACTGTTCCCGTCCCAGCTCCGTTATCGTCCCCACCTTCGGTTCCACTACCGTTTCCTGGATCAGCAAAAAACTGTAATCTCATTTCCATTTTGTGTTCGTGTTTAAATTCTTTCATTGTTCTTCCTTTCCGCCCAGCCAATTCACATTTGTGCCCAGACCATTCAGTTTTGAAGTTGCCCGTTTCTTTAACGTCTGACGGAAAAAGACATAAAAATAAGACGCTTCACCCTGCGTCTTTTAGGGAGATATTTGGATCACCTCCTACTTCTTGTTTGTAATTGTAAACGGTACAATAGATTCTGGAATATAATTTACTTCGTACTTATATTTGTTTACCTTTGCACCGCCTAAATCTTCAATCACATACATGGAATCTCTATTCAGACCAATAATCTGTTTCTTGTAAGTCCCGTCTTCCATTTCGCAGATTAAGCTGATTTTCTTGCTATCGGAAGCATCTAAGGAAAAGGCTCCGACAAGTTCAAATTCCACTTTGTCTGTTCTTGTGTTGATAACTGCAAATCTTCTTAAGACATTGAAGTTATCCGCTTCTTGTGAGACGTTATTGGATACCTGACTTGCTTCTGTGCACCCCACTAATGCTCCTGCGGCTAACATTACTACTGTTACTGCTGCTAAAATCTTCTTTTTCATTTCTGTGTTTCCTTTCCTTCTTTGATAATCTCCACCATGCCTTCTTTTACAAGATGCTCGGCACGTTCTTTACTTACTTCAAAGACATCGTCTTTTTCTTTGATTTTGTTTAATGCAACATCGCTGTATCGTTTAATGACTTTGACTTTCATCACTTGTCTCCTTTCTTGTGCCGGCGCAATTACAGTTTAAAACACATGTTCTGAAATTTCTTATAAGCATCAAAGTATAACTCGTGCTTATCTCCGTTATATGTCAGCTCATAATACATTCCATCCGGCACAGTCGTGCTCAGAAGTGCTTTGCTGTTCTGTAATGTCTTACAACTCCATACCACGTACACATCCTGTGCTGTGATCTGTTTTCCATCGGTCTTATCCATGTGTGAATTTGTATATTCAGCTACTTTTTCCTTACAAAGCCTTAAAAATTCTTCGTTTCCCATCCCTTGCCTCCTACGCATGTTCAATCCTCGGAATTCCATACTTAACTGCACACTCGTGCTCAATCTTGCATCCTCTTGCTTTCTGCCAGTCTTTTGCAAAATAGGCGATATCAGCATCAGATAAAAGCTCCAGGGACTTTCCAAGAAACCACAGTGGTTTTGCTCCTACCGGTGCTGACCGGAAGAAAGAATCAATAACCTCTACAGGTTCTCTCAACAACTCTTCTGCTGCTTTGATTGCCACCTTTCGCTCTGCAAGAATCTCCTCGTCTGCTTTGCCATTCATTGGCTGACTGATAAATAATTTCTTCATGTTCTTCGCCCTCTCTTTCTTAAAAATAGGTATAAAATAGCACCTTAAACACTCTTTTGTATTTAACGTGCTAATAATTAACAATTAAACATTTACCACCGAGGAGTAATGCCTTGCCACCTAAGACAAGGATATAAGGGTAAGTCTTTCTCACTCCCATTCGGTATAAAACATCTTTGTCTTTGCCTATGAATCCATATGCTACCAGCTCAGACATTGTACTTCTACCCCCTTCCCATGGGTAACGGTTGAAAAAATATAGATTGTATCAGAGCCTTTGATTGTCATTCCTGTTACAACCTGTGCCGTTCCGGCTGGAATCAGTAATCTTTCATTGTTTTTTTCTCCTGCGGTAAATCCGGCATAAATGTCGCCTTCTGTAAGATTCTTCACAAGAAACTCTCTTCCCGTCACATCAAATTTAAAAGCATATTCTGTATTTGCTGTGACTGCTTTCCGCTGCATCTTAAATACTCCCATGTAACCTCCTTTCTGGAATAAAAATACCACCTATCCTTTTCTGATAAGTGGTACTATTCCTTATGATTTTTACATCTCATGCAAATTTCTTTATATTCAGGTACTAAAAGCACTCTTTCCGGCACTGTCCAATCAGGAGCAAGTCCCTCTGTAACCATGTGAATATCATAGCATAATGCATCATCAATCGTTTTTTTGAATATTGGACACATGATTTCCTCCTGCATATTTTTCCACCGCCTTCCTGATTTTCAAAGTGTTCTCATCAAATTCTTTACTCGAAAAAGCTGTTCTTATATTTTTATTTTCTACGTCTACATATGCCGCTCCATCTTTGCTATAATAGTTTACAAACCGTCCATTCCATCTGGTAAGTGAAATGTCTGATTTTTTTATAAAGTTTTCTGCCTCTTCGCGTCTAACCATATGTGCCCGTTCTGCATTGATATGATTTGTATCGTATGTATAATCAGAAACATCTATCTTTTCTGGATTTACTTTTGGAATTCCTTTAATACCAGAATCTTTGAGAGCCTTTCCAATCTCATAATCTGTCTTAGTGTTTCCAGGATTCTTTTCAAAGTATTGTTTTAATGCTTTGAGTTGTTCCCATTTTTCAGGTTCATTATACTTCATTTCCTGGAAGTCTGCAAAATGTTTCGGCATATCTTTTCCTAAAACTTTTTGATATGCGTCAAATTGTCTTCGGTCTTTGGCTGCGTTTTTTACCGCCTTTTCTTGCGCTTCGGCTTTTGGCTTGCCTTCAACATATTGCTTGTACCACTCTTTGTAAGTCATATTGGCAGGAATCTTTATTGTACGCCCCGTTTCGGGGTCGTAGGCGTTTCTTTTCATGTTTTTGAGGATTTCATCATCTACAATGTTTATCGTCGTGGAACGGCACCATGGATGCATTGGCGGGTAATTCTTCCCGGTCATTGCTTCTGACACCGAGAATATTTTACCGTCTAATCCCCGACACAATTCGCTGGTCCTTAAGTCCAAAATTGCCACATAACGATATTTTTTTATTCCCGCTTCTTTGTAGGCCCTCTTTTGCAGTTCTCCATGTACAAAGGCTGACTCTGTTCTTACTAATCGTCTCGCCTGTATCATGCCAGTATGAAATGTTTTCTCAAAGGTCTGTGTTGTTTCCCTGTCAGTTCTTTCTGTGAGGAGGCTTATTATCATCTCTTCCTTTAGTGCTTCTGCAAGGTTTTGCGTGTTCTTCCAGATGCGTTTGGAATAGTGTTTACCAGACCAATTTATTGACAATGCATGAGCTATCTCTTTTTCAGAAATATTAGAAAAAGCAAATCCATAGCCTGTCTGTCGTTGGGTATTATAAATGGTTTTATAGTAGCTGTCTCTGGCCAGATTCTCAAAAAATGTTGTGTCAAACTGTTTTTCTTGTTCATATACATTTTGCATCAAGAAATCTACCTGCTGCATCATATCTTTAAATCTCTCTATCCTGCTGGTGTATGCCGGAGCTTCTAATACTTTTAGGATGTCCTGTCTTCCTTTTCTTGTTTTCTCGTTTCTGAGAGCTAATAAGAGTTCATCTATGGACGCTTTATCCTGCATCTTATTTAAGAGTTCCCATGCCTCTACTTCAGAAAGTCCGTAATCTTTACGGTACTTATCAAATACATCTCTGGCTGCATAGGTTAGCTGGGTCAATGTTTTTCGGTAAATCCTTGCTATTTTCTGTGCAGTCCTTTCTGCGTCTTCCATTGCATGATACATGTCCCATGCCGCTCTATTCTCCCAGTAATCACTCATCTACATCATCCTTTGTATCTTTGTTACCCGGTGGTGTATTTTCCTGCATACCAAATAGTGCCTGCTGCTTTTCGATCGCTTTCTCTTCCTCTTCGTCTAATGCTTTTAACTCTTCGTCAACATCTTCCACGAAAGGAATCTGAGAAAGTAATGTCTTTCGACTTACTTTTCCCCAGAGGTTTGCTATGATCTGGGAGATTTCAAGAAGATTCTTTGGTAAGGCTCGTGTAAACGTTGGGGCAATCCCGGATATGTCTATCTGCTGTCCTTTCAGGTTGAGAAAATTAGCAAAGATACGAAGTCTCTTTCGAAGTCCCTTTTTATAATAGCGGGTTTTAATCTTTGTGATATTCTCCATGCCCAATAGTTTAAACTCCATCGCCACACCGCTGACATTTCCACCGAAGGATTCGTCTGTCATACAAGGGATATGGGAGAATTTATGGATGTCCTGTTCGATTGCTTTCTTTAAGATTTCCACGCCGCTCTCATCGAATGTTCTGGTGAGATACTCCGCTTTCGCTCCCTCGCCTGGCATTTCTAATACCTTTCGCTGTTTCACTTTCTGCATTGCTGTTTTAATGCCGTCTTCTTCTTTCCCCTCATCGTCCGTTACCGTATCGTCCGCAAGTAATGTACCGTAAATTGCCAAAATCGCATCAATGAATTGCTCTTTATCGGTGATACGGTCACTCATCAGTGCGTTATATGCATCAATAAGGGGAATCTGTAGTTCAAAGTCTCCAATCGCCAATTTATTGTTCTGGTATTCGATGATCGGTATCTCTCCCATGTGATGAATATATGGAACTTCCGTTGTTGGCTGTATCGTTGGGGTATTTTCAATATCTAACTCATATTTATAATTCACTGTCACAACTGTTGCCATGTAGTGGTCTGGAGATCTTCCGGAATCATCTTTCTTGACATAATAATAGACAGCAAAGAGCTCATTCTCCTCAATGCTGTCATCCTTTACCATGAAAGTATTCTCTGCTGAGATATTTTTAATGCAGAGAGTTGTTTCATTCTCCTTCACATAAATATATTCATAGGCTAATCCGTAGATAGAAAGCTCTAATCCATTGTCTCCGTCCGCTTCATCCGCTCCCGCATCCTCTAAAGCATCCGTTAGTACTGTAATGTCAGCAGAAGATTTATAGGAGACTGGGTTGCCGATGAAGTAGCTTACTACTGTGTCAGAGATATCTTTTGCATGATTACATACAAGTTTATTTTCCCGTTCGGTGTCTCCAAGTATTTTATGTTTGCCCTCGTAGTATTCTATATTTTTCCTAAGTTTGCTTGCCAGGCTGATATGTTTACTGATTAATTGACGGAGCATCTGTTTGTCCGGGCTACTCTCGTCAAATCGTTCTCTTGGTATTGTAAATGTATATATTGTTCTCACCTTCTTATCTTAGCTTTCTTCATTCTCGCTACCCTATTGCCTAATATCGTAGAACAAAAGTAACGTGCTGCATCGCATCCGTGGTCGAACTGTTTCACCGGTTTATCTTCCCCATGCTCTAAGGCTTTTTCATCCCAGATGTAAGAAGCAAATTCTCCGATTGTATTCGTACAGGACTTCTCAAAACAAATCTTGCAAAGATTTAATAATGTTCCTACGAGACGAATTCCGTCCAGTACATCATTTTTTGCTTTGAGTACTTTGTAACCTCGTTTTCGCAACTCTGCAATAAAGGAAGCTGCGGAAGGGTCTACGATGATTGCTTTTATCTGTGTCCCGTCAAGCCATTCTTTTAGATCGTCTGCGTATTCTGAGTCTGTTTTCTGTTTACCTTTATCTCGGCCAGAATAATAATACTCTCTTGTGCAGTACCAAACTCCATCCACGCCTTTGTTCCATAAAAGAAATACTGTAGCGTTCTGGGTTCCATAGTCGCAGGAAACATAGCGATTTTTATTTATCAGCAAGCTATAGAATTCCCGGATATCTTTTACATGTTTCTTTTCATCGAACATATCGTAAATAATGCCTTCCGCCGCTGCCCATAGTCCTTTGATGTATCGTTTGAAGAAAACTCCTGTGTACATCGCACGATATCTTTGCTTAATCTTCTCCGACAAAGAAAGATTGTCGTCCATTGTAAAGTGCAAGTACAAGATTTCTTTTAGTCCATGAGCTTTTCCTTTTTGGGCCGCTTCCTCTTTGATTTTCTTTGTTTGCTCTTTTCCTAAGTAGCTCGTTGATTTATTTATCCAGTTTTGTTTGAACCAGTGATATGGCCCATCTGGATTGCAGTTAAACCAGTATTTTGAGCCATCTACTGAGCATCGTCCTGTTGCCTGGTTGGCAAAGGACTCTGGCATCAAGGCAACTTCATCAAAAAAGACCCCGGCTAAAGTGATTCCCTGGATAAGATCCTGCGAGCTTTCATCTTTTCCCCCGAAGATGTAGAAGTAATTCTCTTTTCCTTTTCTTTTGACGATAACTAAATTATCGGAACGATGGTCTTCAACTTTATATCCTCGGCTTATTAGCATTAGTTTCAACCAAAAGAGTACATTTCGTCTGAAAGAGCCAATTGTCTTTCCACACATACCAAAGTTCTGACCGTCAAACGATTCCATCGCCCACATCACAAAAGACAACGACATAGAGACTGTCTTGCCCGAACGTATTGCTCCATCTGCTATGATGCCGTCC